>ERZ827037.35-NODE-35-length-140236-cov-18.234518_pt1 | contig 140236 bp, 129 predicted proteins | sample MGYA00519924_ERZ827037 | MGnify/ENA primary metagenome ERZ827037 (study PRJEB31778, sample SAMEA3449250) | human gut metagenome | biome: human gut; feature: human-associated habitat; material: faeces | place: United Kingdom | collected 2010/2012 ... | reverse complement strand
GCGCCACCTTGCCAAGGTGGAGGTAGCGAGTTCGAGCCTCGTCTTCCGCTCCAATTGTTGAAAAGACGCTTATTTTCCTTTCAAAAAGTAAGCGTCTTTTCTTACAGATGGTGACATAGCCAAGCGGTAAGGCATGGGTCTGCAAAACCCTGATTCCCCGGTTCAAATCCGGGTGTCACCTCCAAAGATCCGTATTCCTTTTGGAATACGGATTTATTTTTTTCCGGGTTCTATCTCTTTATGCAAAAAGAAGGCTGTTTTTCATCCTGACAACCAGGTAAAAAAAACAGCCTTCTTCTTGATTCCATTTTATAGGTTTTCTGCCAGTTTTGTTGCGTACCGCACGGAGGCCATGGCATCTTTACCGTAAAAGTTTGCGCCAATGCTGTCGGCGTACTCCTGGGTGAGCACAGCGCCGCCCACCATCACTTTGACATGGGGGACTTCTTGACGCAGCAGCTGGATGGTTTCCCACATGTTCACCACGGTGGTGGTCATCAGGGCGCTTAAGCCAACTAACTGTGCGTTTTCCCGTTTCACTGCTTCCAGCACCGTTTCCGGGGGCACATCCTTGCCCAGGTCAATGACACGGAAACCATAGTTCTCCAAAAGCACCTTGACGATATTCTTCCCAATATCGTGCACATCGCCCTTTACAGTGGCAATCACAATGGTCAACCGGCTGCGCTGAGTATCTTCTTCCCCGTGTAAATGGGACTTGATTACCTCAAAGGCCGCTTTCGCCGCTTCCGCACTCATAAGCAGCTGGGGAAGGAAAAGCGTCTTTTTCTCAAAGCGTTCCCCAACAGCATCCAGGGCAGGGACAATCTCTTGGTCGATCAGGTCTAACCCCGACCGAGCCTGGATGGCTTGTTCCGCTGCTTGGTGAGCGGCATCCTTTAAACCCTTTTCAATGGCCTCCTGCAAGGTGTACTCACTTTTAGAGGGGGCAAGAGTTGCTGTCACTGCCTCTTGACCGTAAGCGGCGATGTAATCCATACAGTTGGTATCCCAGCCTGCAAGAGCGCAGTACGAGCGGTATGAGCGCATCATCTGCTCAGATTTGGGATTCATGATCGCTGCATCCAATCCCCGCTGCAACGCCATGAGGAAAAACGCTGCAGTGATATTTTCCCTCTGAGGGAGCCCAAAAGACACGTTGGACACCCCCAAGGATGTTTTTACCCCCAGTTCCTTTTTGATGCGTTCCAGGGCCTCCAGGGTGACAAGAGCGGCATCTTGACCAGCGCTCACTGCCATAGTCAGAGGGTCAATGATGATATCGTTCCGGGAGATGCCGTAAGAAAGAGCGGTTTTCACAATCCGCCGGGCAGCCAGAAAGCGTCCTTCGGCGGTTTCCGGGATCCCCTCTTCCGTGATAGTCAGGCCAATGACTACACCGCCGTATTTTTTCACCAGAGGGAAAATGGCCTTCATGGAAGAAGCTTTTGCAGTCACTGAGTTTACCAGCGGTTTGCCGTTATAGCGCCGCATAGCCCGTTCCATGGTCACAGGGTCCGATGTGTCAATCTGCAGCGGCAGGGAAGACACAGCTTGGAGTTCTTCCACCACCTGGCACATCAAAGCAGGCTCGTCGATCTCAGGCAGCCCCACATTCACATCCAACACATGGGCTCCCGCATCCTGTTGGGCGAGGCCCTCCCGCAGCACATAGGGGATATCGTGGTCCCGCAGGGCCTGTTTAAATTTCGGTTTGCCGGTGGGATTGATCCGCTCACCGATGATCACTGGCTGTTTCCCAAATTCCACCCACTGGATCCCCGAGGTGACCACGGTACGAGAGGGGACAGGCAGCTCTCGGCAGCTGAGGCCGGCACAGGTAGCTGCTGTTTTACGGATGTGTTCCGGAGTGGTACCGCAGCAGCCACCCACCACCCAGGCACCGCCCCGGGCAATTTCACCCATCCAACTGGCAAATTCGTCAGGGGTGATGTCATAGCAGGTTTTGCCATCCCGTTCTACCGGTAGCCCAGCGTTGGGATTGACTACAATAGGCAGTCCAGTAGCTTCCCGGAGTTTGGGGAGGAGGGTAGCCATCTGCTTGGGCCCCAGCCCACAGTTGAAGCCAATGGCATCTGCCCCCAAGCCTTCCAGCACTGCAACAGCCACTTCAATGCTTCCACCAGTGAGCAGCTTTCCATCCTGATCGAAGGTCATGGTGACAAATACCGGCAGGTCGGAATACTCCTTGGCTGCCAGCAACGCAGCCTTCGCCTCATAGATGTCGCTCATAGTTTCGATGAGGATAGCATCCGCACCAGCCATCACCCCAGCGTGCACCATTTCCCCAAAAACAGAAACAGCGTCTTCAAAGTCCAGCTCTCCCAAGGGGCGCAGCAGTTTCCCTGTGGGGCCGATATCTAAAAACACCAGTCCATGGCCACACTCTATTACGGCTTGCTGGGCATTGCGCACCCCGGCGAAAACCACTTCTTCAACGGAGTGTCCGGTACCCTCCAGCTTGACCCGGTTAGCGCCAAAGGTATTGGTCTTGAGAAAATCTGCCCCTGCCTGTAAATAGGAGCGATGGATGCCCGCCAGATCTTCCCGGTGGGTGAGGCTCCACAATTCCGGCAACTCCCCAGGCTGCAGGCCCATGGCTTGCAGTGTGGTGCCCATGGCGCCGTCAAACAAACAGATCCTCCCACCCAATTGGCTTAAAACCTTATCCATGTGCGTCATCCTCTCTGTGAAGGTCATTTTCATCTTTTGCTTTACGGAAGGGGCAATCTTCCGCAGAACAAGTCATACATTTTCCCACGTGGCACAGGGAGGGATCGGCGGAAAGCCCCACCACCCCGGTGATGGATTTTGTGGGAAGCATGAAGCAATTCTCTGTCAAAGTGATGCCGATCTTTTTGGAAACCTGTAGCGCTTCAAACAAGAACCGCTGGCAGGTTAAAGGGAAATCCCCATAGCCTGGGCTGTAGCGGGGCCGCAGGTATGAGCCCCGCGCGGCCGCGTAAGCCTCAATATCAGCCTGGGCCAAGTCCGCCTGCTCCTCCGTATAAGCGGCTGCACAGGCTTGCAAAACAGGCACCATAGGCATATTCGTCAATTCCTGCCGCTTGATGAGGGCGTCTACGCCGGGGCCTAAGGTAAAAGCCACGAGAAAAGCCTCCTGGCAGCCCTGTAAGTGGGCGGCCAACGTTTTGCTGGGCACACGGGTCCCGCCCAAAATGACATCCCCCTGGCTCACGGAAAGGGAAAATTTCCCTGAAAGGAACCGGGGGGTGGAAGCCTGCAGAACCGCTTGTTCGGCCTGGTCAATCATGGCATTTAATGTGGGGGTCGGTTTTGCTCCGCCCAAATAGCGGAGGATCTCTTGCCGGTCCATCCAGGCACCTCAGCGCAGGATATGGCTGAGATTTTCCATGATCCTGGCTGCGGTCTGAGGCCGGTTCATGGTGTACAGGTGGATGTATGTTACCCCGTTGGCAATCAGGTCGATGATCTGTTCCGTTGCATAGGCAATGCCGGCTTGCTCCATGGCAAGAGGGTCGTCGGAAAACTTGTCAGCGATGGCCTTGAACCTGGGAGGCAGCACGGTGCCGGAAAGCTCGCAGCTGCGTTTGATCTGCCTGGCATTGATCACCGGCATGATGCCCGGGATCACAGGGACGTTGATGCCCACGGCCAGCACCCGGTAAAGGAAGTTATAATACACATTGTTGTCAAAGAACATTTGTGTGGTGAGAAAATCACAGCCAGCGTCCACCTTTTCTTTTAAGTAGGCGATATCGTCCTCTTTATGTTCGCACTCCACATGGCCCTCAGGATAGCAGGCGCCGCCTATGCAAAAATCCCCTTGCTCCTTGATGTCCCGGATCAAATCTACCGCATAGGTATAGGGGCCGGGGACAAAGTCCTTGGGCCGGTCGCCGCGCAAAGCAAGGATGTTTTCAATCCCTCGCTCCTTCATTTCCGACAAGCGCTCGGCAATTTCCTCCCTGGAAGAATCACAGCAGGTCAAGTGGGCCAGGGCAGGGATGTGGTGGCGTTCCTGGATATAGGAGGCCACTTCCACGGTTTTTTTCGAAGTGCTGCCGCCTGCACCGTAAGTCACGCTGATAAAATCCACACCCAAAGCCTGGATAGCATCCACGGTTTCGAAAATGCCGCTAAAAGCAGTATCCTTTTTGGGCGGGAATATTTCGCAGGAAAAGGTGACTTTTTTGGAGTTGTTCTCCAAAAGGGCCTTTATTTTCATTGGGAGTCACGTCCTTTCATTCGGGTATTTTTTATTGTACCATGGGGGAGAAGAATTGAAAAGAGAATAGCCCAAAATCTTTTTGCATATCCCTGTATTGTGTTTTTGGGGGGATGATTATGAAACGAAAATTGCTGTTTTGGCTGTTGTTTTGCGGTTCCTTGCTGTTGTTCGGGTTTCAAACTATCGAGGCTTTTGGGATCGTGGCATTCCATGCGGAATTTTTTGAGAAAAAGCCAACCATTGTGATCGATGCGGGCCATGGCGGGGAAGACGGAGGTGCAGTGGGCATTAACGGACTGGTGGAAAAAGATGTGAACCTGTCCATTGCCCTGTCCCTTGCCGAGGACTTAAAAGCCAATCATTTCACAGTGATCTTGGTGCGGGAGGGGGATTACTCTGTAGGGGATCAAGGCCTGCCCACCGTAGCGGAGCGGAAACGGTCCGATACCAAAAACCGGGTGGCTCTGGTGGAATCGGTAGGGGAATGCATTTTGGTCAGCATCCATCAAAATAAATTCTCCCAAAGCCAATACAGTGGAGCTCAAATGTTCTATTCCCCCAATAACCCTGAAAGCGCCCAACTGGCAGAAGCAATCCGGCAAAGTGTTGTCACCTCTTTACAGCCGGAAAACACCCGGCAGAACAAAGAGGCGGGGGAGGAGATCTACCTGCTGACCCACTGCCAGGTCCCGGCTGTTTTGGTGGAATGCGGCTTCCTTTCCAACCCAGGGGAAGCGGAGTTACTGGGGCAAGAAGAATATCAACAGCAAATGGCGGCGTCTATCTACAATGGGATCATCGCCTTCTTAGACCAGCGCCAGGAAGAGAACTCCTCCCAAATGGAGTAAAGGGTTTTTCTCAGGACGGTTTTATGCTATAATACTTTTAAAACGGAAATAAGGGACCATCCAGGTTCGTTAGAAAATCGCTTTATTACCACCAAAAACAATGGTGTGAGAGTATAAGGACGTGGAAAACAAATGGCCGTAAAAAATAAGTTGATCTACCTGTGCAGGGAGTGCGGGTTTGAATCCGCCAAATGGATGGGAAAGTGCCCCGGCTGCGGGGAGTGGAACACCTTAGAAGAAACCATCAAGGAGCCGGTTACTCCCCAAAAGAAACTAGCAGGGAATGGGGGAAGGCTATCTAGGCCCACCCCCATCAACGAGATCAGCACCGAAGAAGAAGCACGCTATCACACGGGCCTTTCCGAGCTGGATCGGGTATTGGGAGGCGGCATTGTCAAAGGGTCGCTTGTCCTGATCAGCGGCGATCCGGGGATTGGCAAGTCAACCATGCTGCTTCAGATCTGTGAGCACCTGGGGCAAACCCTGCGGATCCTGTATGTATCCGGTGAGGAATCCAGCCGGCAAATCAAGCTGCGCGCTTCCCGGCTGGGGGTGCAGAGCCCCCATTTGGAAATCCTGACGGAAACCGACGTGCAGTATATCATGGAGGAAATCCGCAGCACTCAGCCCGACTTAGTGATGATCGACTCCATCCAGACCATGAACTATACGGAGCTGAACTCCTCTCCTGGGAGCGTCACCCAGGTGCGGGAGTGCACCAACGCTATGATGCACTGCGCTAAGTCCTTAGACATCCCCATTATTGTTGTGGGGCACGTCAACAAGGATGGGGCTATCGCCGGCCCCAAAGTCCTGGAACACATTGTGGACGCAGTACTGTATTTTGAAGGTGACCGTCAAATGACCTACCGCATCCTGCGGGCTGTTAAAAACCGGTATGGCTCCACCAATGAGATTGGTGTGTTCGACATGGGGGAGAATGGTCTGCAACAGGTGGAAAACCCCTCCCAAGCCATGCTGTCTGGCCGCCCCAAAGACGTTTCCGGCACCTGTGTCACGGCGGTGATGGAAGGGACGCGGCCAATCCTGGCGGAGATCCAGGGTCTGGCCACCACCTCTGGATATGGCAATCCCCGGCGCATGGCCACCGGCTTCGATTACAACCGTATGGCGTTGATTTTGGCCGTTTTGGAAAAGCGGGCCGGGTACTATTTCTCCAATTTGGACGCTTACGTTAACGTGGTAGGCGGGCTGCGGCTGGACGAGCCTTCGGTAGATCTTGCTGTGGCAATGTCCCTGGTTTCCAGTCTGAAAGACATCCCTATCCGGGAGGATACGGTGGTGTTTGGCGAGGTGGGTTTGGCCGGGGAACTGCGAAGCGTTAGTCATGCCGATCTTCGCATCGCGGAAGCGGCTCGGCTGGGCTTCACCCGCTGTGTGTTACCCTACCACGGATTGAAAAGCTTGAGCCCTAGCCGCACCCCGCAGATGGAGATTATTGGGGCTAAAAACATCCGGGAAGCCTTTGAGGCAGCCACATGAGCAAGGCCCTGCGCTTTCCCAGGCTTCCGGAAGGGCCAGTTTCCCTGGTGCTGGCCTCTGGGGAATTCTCCTGGCTGCATCACGCCCTTTGCAGGGAAGGGGTGCAAAGCATCCAAACCGACCAGGATATCCGGTTACCCCAGCCAGTGAGATTTCATCCTGACTTACAAGTATGCCCTCTTCCTAAAAAACAAATGTTCGTTTTGAAGGGGAACGGGCTGTTGGGCCGCCTACAAGGAACGGGGCTTCATCTTCAGGAAACCAACCAAATTCCGGGAAACCTTTATCCCAAGGATGTATTATGTGGAGGGCTGGCATGGGGATCCTGGCTGATTGGCAACCTCAAAGGGATGGATCCATCGATCCGACAAGCTGCCCAACAATTGGGGTGTGAGATCCTTTCAGTGCGGCAAGGCTATTGCGCCTGCTCGGTAGCCTTGGTAGACCACCAGAGCTGTATCACGGCAGACCCAGGTCTGGAAAGGGTACTCGCACAGGCGGGATTTGATGTGCTTCTCATAGAAGCAGGGTCTATTCAGCTGCCGGGATACGATACAGGGTTTATCGGTGGCTGCTGCGGGAAACTGTCGCCGGACAAGCTGGCGTTTACCGGGTCACTGAAAAACCATCCATCTGGAACACGGATTCAAATTTTTTTACGGGAACACGGCGTGACACCATTGGAACTTTGCCAGGGCCCATTGATTGACGTAGGGGGGATTATCCCGCTGGCAGAATTTTGATGATCCGCCAACGCAAGCAAAAAACTAATAAAAAATAAGGCCCTTCCAATTAGAGAAAAAGGGTTCGGAAAAAGAAAATACAAAATTATAGAAAATGAATATTTTCTATAATTTAGGGGGAGGCCTATTAACTATGGATTCCATTCAAGAAGAACTATCACAGGTGGCACAACAGTATGCCATGTATTTGCGAAATGTGCGGGGATTGTCTGCCAAAACCGTCCGGGAATACTGCAAAGATCTCCGCACATTTTTTAGATTCATCAAGCAGGACCGTGGCTTGGTAGATTCAGAAACACCTTTTGATGAAATATCGGTAGATGACGCCGACCTGGAATTTATCCGTTCCATTTCCACTTACGAGGTGTATGCCTTTATGAACTTTGTGGCGGATGAGCGGAACAATATGGCATCTACCCGCCAGCGGAAGTCCACAACACTGCGTTCCTTTTTCAACTATTTGACGGCCCATGAAAAGCTGCTGGAACAAAATCCTACAGAAAACCTGGTGGCGCCTAAAAAGGCAAAATCTCTTCCCCATTTTTTGTCCCTCGAACAAAGTATTGAATTGCTGAACGCTGTAGAGGGACCGAATGCCCCGCGGGATCGTTGTATTCTAACCCTGTTTTTAAACTGCGGAATGCGTCTTTCCGAGTTGGTGGGCATCAATTTGACGGATGTCATCCACAACAACAATACGCTGCGCATCATAGGAAAGGGCAACAAAGAGCGCATTGTCTATCTCAATCAAGCCTGCCAGGAGTCTATTTCCAACTATTTGGCGGTTCGCCCCAAGGAAGGGGTTATTGACCGCAACGCCCTGTTTCTAAGCAATCGTGGTACGCGCATCAAACCGATCACTGTAGAAGTTATGGTTAAAAAATACTTGGAAAAAATCGGCCTGGGCGGGCCGGGGTACTCCGTTCATAAGCTGCGCCATACTGCGGCAACACTGATGTATCGGTATGGCAATGTGGATATCCGCGTTTTGCAGGATATATTGGGCCATGCGAACTTGGGGACTACCGAGATTTACACCCATACATCCAGTACGCAAATGGAACAGGCGATCCATGCCAACCCTTTGGCCAAGGTCACGGAACGAAAAAAACAAAAAGACGAGCCTAAAAAAAAGGAAAGCGCCAGGTAATGGCGCTTTCCTTTTTTAGGGTTATTCGTCCAAATTCTTACTTTTCAATTCTGATTTCTTAATTAACCGGCCGTTGACATAAACCATCTTGTCCTCGTCATCGTCCTCGTCCTCATCCTCTTCGGGTTGGGCATAAAACCGAACAGCCTCGGGATCTTCCTGAAGAGCCGCCTCTGTTTTTCCCCCATTCTTTTCCTCTTCCATCTTCTTCTCATAAGGTTTAATCAGATATCGTTCTACCACTGGGTAGACAGTGAAATTGATAAAATAACTGATTAGAGAGAACAAAAGGAACAGGGTGAGCAATAACAAGATCATAATTACAAGGCCGTTCAAAGGAATCACATATACTACCAGGTACAGCAGAGCGCCCAACACGGCCGTAATCAAAATGTTCCGGCCAAGGCCAGCTAAAGAGAAGATAAATGCGTTCCGATAGGCTTGGCCGAATTTGAGGTCAAATGTGACAAACATCACTGGCAAGTAGTACTGTGCAAACAGGAAAAAGACTCCAAGAACTAAACAGACCCAAAATGGAATGTAGTAAAACCAGCCGCGGGAAGTGGCGTTGTAGTAATACAAAATGGAAAAGCTGAGAACCACATATACCAGATATACAAGGGCGCCGTTCATCAGGAAATATTTCCAGTTGCCTTTGACGTTTTCCCAAAAGTCAGACCACACAAAAGCATGCTCTTCCCTGGCAAAATTCCGGGTCACATAAGTGAGTCCCGCGGTAAACGGCGACAACAAGATAACGGGCAGCGGCACCACATATAAAAACCACACGTCTAGCTGGATCGCCCCTTCCCCCACAGGAAGTTGCAGGACAAAGTGGATGGGCGAAAAGGAAATTACCACCATCAATGCCACCGCCACAATAAATGGGATCAGGAAAATTAAGTTCAACTGTACCAGTTTGCCAAATTTCCGGCCTAGAATTTCAAAAAAACGGACAGGCGCCGATTTCGGAGGCTCGTCCTTACTGACGCCTGGACCAGGCTTATCATAATTTCCGAAAATACCGAGGAATGCCAAAAAACCAACTCCATTTCCACACGAACTTGATAATATAGTTTAGCCCAATTTTGCCTTGGGATGGCAATTATTATACACCTGTTTTACATGGCTGTCCAGCAGTTGGACATACACTTGTGTAGAAGATATGTCCGCATGCCCCATCATGGTCTGGATATCCTTCACAGAAGCGCCGTTCTCTAACAAATGCAAAGCAAAAGAATGGCGCAGCGTGTGAGGGGTAATCTCCTTTGTGATCCCCGCTTCCGCAGCGTACCCTTTGACAATTTTCCAAAAGCCCTGGCGGGTAAGCCTGCCGCCGTTCAAATTGACAAACAGCGCGTTCCCGCTTTCCGGGCCGGTGATTAGTCCCCGCATCCGGTAGATATAATCCGAAACCGCAACAACCGCGGAAGGATACACCGGGATCGAGCGGATTCCCTTTGTCCCCCGGCAATACAAAACCCCGGAACGCAGGTTTAAATCTTGAATATTCAAGTTGATCAGCTCGGAAGCGCGAATCCCAGTGGCATACAGCAATTCCAACATAGCCTTGTCCCGGCAGCCCTTAGGCTCGGTGATATCCGGCTGAGTCAGCAAAAGCTCGATCTCCTCCCCAGAAAGCACTTGAGGAAGCTTCTTGGCAGTTTTTTCCAACTTGATCCCTTTTGCCGGGTTGCAGTCAGTCATGCCCCGGAAAATAAGGAATTTATAGAAGCAACGCACAGAGGCCAGGTTCCGGGAAATCGTGGTGGGAGAACGCTTCAATTCATGCAGGTGATCCACATAGCCTTGAACAGCATGTTCATCTGCTGCAAGGGGATCCACACCAATCTGAGACAGATATTCCAGGTAATATAAAGTATCCCGCAAATAAGACTCCTGCGTGTTGGCAGAATTCGCCTTTTGATTCATCAAATAGTCGCTGAACAAGGCGTAATAATCGCTCGTACTGCCCATGGTTCGTTGCCACCCTCTTTTCTCAAACAAATAGGAAATACACCGACGCCAACAGGCTGCCCAATAAAGAGATCCCTACGGAAAAACTGCAAAACAAAAGAAAATCGTAGAAATACAATTTCAGATCCAGCCCACCTTGTTGGGAAGAAAAACTGGCTTTCGCCAGATGGCCAGAAAATTGGAAAGAGCGCACAGCAAACAACAAGAGCAATACTCCTGTGGCTGCGGCGGCCGGTGTATAAATCAACGCACACTGGAGGAGGCCAAAAAGCTCGTCCTTCCACAAAAAATAGGAAACGCCAATCCCCACTGTTATCCCTCGGAAAACAAGGAACAGGGGAACCGCAAATACCCCAAATGCGGTAATCCCCAAAAGAAATAACGGGATCAGTCCAGTCAGCGCATTGAGCAAAAGGGTGGAAAAACAGGAAACAACCCCCGAACCATTGACAGGTATTCCAGAAAACCGCAAAGGAAGTACCCACCGGTCCTGGAACAGGGCTAGCATTGTGGCGCAGCCGCAGCCGCAAACCACACCGAAAAGCAGCGCGAATAGTAAAAGAGCCCCTGCTTTCCGATGGAAAAAACGCTCCCAAAGAAGGGACTCCTCTTGTCCCTTTTGAGAAAGCCGAACATCCTTTTTCAAAACCTTGCACCTTCCTTTTAAAAACTCCAAAACCTTGTTCTATGGATATGAAAAGAAGGGCGCAGCTATTCTCCTCTTACAAAAAATGAATACAGATTTAAAATTACAGGAAACTTTGGTTTTTGTTTTTGGGAAACCATCATATTCTCAAAAGAGTGTATACATTTTTGAGAATTACAGGCGGTGGAAAACTAGCACGTTTGGAATTTAAGTTTCTTACTACTGTAGGGAACCACAATATATTCCATCCGTTTCCAGAAACCAACGGGACATATTGGATTTCAATCGAAAAAATCCAGTTTTTATGCCCTTTGAGCGGGATCGTACTTTTTACCTTTTCCGCTGGTTTTTCAACGAATGTGTTGACCAGCCCTGCTTTTTTATCCTGTGGATATATACTATAATACATCTTCGGGAATTTTGCAAGCAAATCGGCGAATATTTTTTCGGTTTTATTTCAACCGAACAATTTTATGTACTTTATATTATGTAAACCAATGAATATTTGAACAAGAAGCTTATGTTATGCGCACAAAATATGGTGTGCATAAAAATACACGCGGGTACACCGTGTGTATTTTTACTTGTTTTACGTTTAAAATTTCACCTTTCTTTTCCGATTCACGCCTAAAATCCCGCCGATACAACCACTGAAAAAAATCGCTGCCAAACGCCCTGCGCCTCCCAGGGCAATCGCACCTTGGGAATGCAGCAGTCCACCCGCTAAAATGCAGCAGGAAATAAACAGCCCGCAAGCGCCTCCCAGTAAAAGCCCCTTCTCCCCTGTCAACAAAGAAGCTGCCAAACCTCCTAGGAATACAGCAACACACAAAAGCACTGTAACCAATACGGGGACCGCTACACCTTGGGGCAAATTCCCAGTTTTTCCAATCACCAACGCTGCAATGGCCAACAAAATCATCCCAGCGACAATGGCCACCCCTATGGACAACAGGAAACCTTTTACTTTTCGCAAAGAGCACCTCTCCCCTACACCTTTTTGTTTCAACATATGAAGGGGAGAATGAAATTAGCACAAAAAAAGAAGAGGTGTTTCAAAACCTCTTCTCGAAAATTACGTATACGTTTTCTCTTAGCCCTGGTCATCCTCATGGACAGTATCTACACTGGCAATACCCCAACGCTTGATCCGAAGCTTAGATTTGTCGCTGCCGGTTTCAATGACGATGGAGTCGGTTTCATCTTTCACAGCCACGATACGGCCGCAGATGCCGCCAATTGTGGTGATTTCGTCACCCACCTGAGCGTTCTTACGCATTTCCTGTTCTTTCTTCTTTTTCTTGCTCTGGGGGCGGAAAAAGATAAAGTACAGGGCCACAATGAAGACAGCGTATACCAGAAGCATAATTACCATCTGCACACCGCCGCCCGCGGCAGCAGCTGTTGTGTCAAGAGCCATTACATGATTCATTTTGTCAATGCACCTCCGAATTGATGTTTAGATTATAACAAGAACCAACGAAACTTGCAAGCAAATCATGGAAAGTTTTCTCTTTTAAATCCGTTTTCCCAGCGCTTCTATATGTTCCCGATAGAACTGCTCATAACAGCCGGCGTCCAGTGCCTCGCGGATGCATTCCATTAGGTGGTTGTAGAAATACAGGTTATGCATCACCGTCAGCCGCATAGCCAGCATCTCCCCTGCCTTAAAGAGGTGATGGATGTACGCGCGGCTAAACTTTTGGCAAACAGGGCATTGGCACTTTTCATCCAGCGGGGCCTCATCCAGTTCGTATTTTGCATTGAGCAAGTTTCGGCAGCCCTCCCAAGTAAAAGCGTGACCGTGGCGGGCATTGCGGCTGGGCATGACGCAGTCAAACAAGTCAACGCCCCGGCGGACTGCTTCCAGGATGTTGGCAGGCGTCCCCACGCCCATCAGGTAGCGGATTTTATCCCGAGGCATATGGGGCTCCACCGCCTCGATGATGCGGTACATCTCTTCGGTGGGCTCCCCTACTGCCAGGCCGCCGATGGCATAGCCGTCACAATCCAGCTGTGCGATGCGCTTCATGTGTTCTACCCGCAGGTCCTCAAACGTGCACCCCTGATTGATGCCGAACAACAGCTGGTGGGGATTGATGGTATCCTCCAGGCTGTTGAGCCGGGCCATCTCCTTCTTGCATCGTTCCAACCAACGGGCAGTACGCTCGCAAGAAGCCTTGGCGTATTCGTAAGTGGCAGGATTCTCCACACACTCGTCAAAGGCCATGGCAATGGTGGAACCCAAGTTAGACTGGATGCGCATACTCTCCTCGGGGCCCATGAAAATCTTGTGGCCGTCTACATGGGAAGCAAAGGTGACGCCCTCTTCCTTAATGTTCCGCAACTTTGCCAAGGAGAACACTTGGAACCCTCCGCTGTCTGTGAGGACCGGGCCGTTCCATCCGGTGAACTTCCGGATGCCGCCCAGTTTTTTCACGGTTTCATCTCCTGGGCGCAGGTGCAGATGATAGGTGTTGCACAGCTGTACTTGACAGTGGAGATCCTTCAAATCGTACGCCGACACAGCACCCTTAATGGCGCCGGCTGTGGCCACGTTCATAAACGCTGGGGTCTGGACAGTACCGTGGACTGTAACGAACTCCCCGCGTCTAGCAGCGCCCTCTTGCTTTATCAGTTGATACATGGGAAATGCTCCTTTGAGTTCAAATCAGAAAGCCTCAAAAAAATGCGGTGCTGAGGCTCCCTCAGCACCGCATTTGCGGCAGGCATTCCGCTCACTGTGATATTATAGCTTGTTTTGGCACTCCCGTCAAGGCTTCAGGCAGTCGTGCAGCTGACAGGGGTGTAGCCCGCTTCTGTGACTGCATCCATCAGTGTTTGGTCTGCCACATCTTTTTCCAGGGTAACGGTTGCCTGTTTGCTGTCTAGGTCCACCGCCGCTTCGATGACGCCTTCCACACCGGCCAGGGCTTTCTGCACATGGGCCTGGCAATGGGCACACATCATGCCTTCTACGATCAACACTTTTTTCATGGTACAACTTCCTTTCTGCATTTCCGAAACCAGGGGATCCTCCTCCACTGGTTCCGCTGGATTTATTTGGTCCTTATAAGAAGCCTCCCCCGCAGGGGTGCTTTCCGTCGCAAGGGCTGGCCCCTTTCTGCGAAAGAAGCGAAGCCGCAGAGCATTGGTTACCACGCACACGGAGCTCAAGCTCATGGCAGCAGAACCAATCATGGGGCTCAGCCGCAGCTGGAACGCCGGGAACAGCGCCCCTGCCGCCAGGGGGATCCCCAGGACATTGTAAAAGAACGCCCAGAACAAGTTCATGTGGATATTGCGCACCACCGCACGGCTCAAATCGATAGCAGTGGCAACGTCATCCAAAGAATCTTTCATGAGCACCACATCGGCAGATTCAATGGCAATGTCCGTTCCCGCGCCGATGGCAATTCCGATATCTGCCCTGGTAAGTGCCGGCGCGTCGTTGATACCATCACCCACCATGGCAACTTTGTGGCCTTGCTCCTGCAATTGGCGGATGTGTGCCTCTTTTTCCGTAGGCAGCACGTCGGAAACCGCTTTCTCGATCCCCAGTTCTTTCCGGATGGCTTCCGCAGTCACTTGGTTGTCGCCGGTGAGCATCACCACATGGAGGCCCATTTGGTTAAACCGCCGGATTGCCGCCCGGCTGGTTTCCCGGACAGTATCCGCTACAGCGACCACGCCCAACAAGGCACCCTCCCGGGCGAAGAGCAGCGGGGTTTTCCCCTGCTGCGCAAACCGTTCCACTGCACCCTCTGCAATGCGCTGTTCCTCCGGGGTAGCAGGCAAAAGGTTTTCCTTGAGAAAGGCCAGGTTTCCTGCCAAGTAGACCCGGCCATGAATCTTCGCCCGGACGCCGCGTCCCGCCACGGCTTCAAAGGAATCCACAGCCGGCAAGGCCAGGCCAGCATCCTTGGCGGCCTCGACCACAGCCTGGGCCAAGGGGTGTTCGCTGCCCCGTTCCACCCCGGCAGCCTCCGCCAGAAATTCCCTATCTGTTAAAGTATGATCCAATACCAAAATATCTGTCACGGCAGGATGTCCACTGGTGATGGTTCCCGTCTTATCCAGAACGATCGTGTCCACATTGTGAAGGTTTTCCAAACTTTCGGCAGATTTAATGAGGATCCCCATTTCTGCCGCCTTCCCGGTCCCCACCATAATGGCCACCGGGGTGGCCAGCCCCAAAGCGCAAGGGCAGGAAATAACCAGCACAGAAATGGCATTGGAGAGGGCAAATTCAACTCCCATCCCAGCCACCAGCCACACGATCGCTGTAACCAAGGCGATACCGATCACCACCGGCACAAACACACCGCTGACTTTATCCGCCAGACGGGCGATCGGCGCCTTGGAATTGCTGGCCTCATCCACCAGACGGATGATCTGGGAAAGGGTGGTGTCCTCTCCCACTTTGGAGGCACGGAACTGGAAGGCGCCATTTTTGTTGATGGTAGCAGAAATCACGGTATCACCCGGATTTTTCTCTACAGGGATGCTCTCTCCGGTAATAGCAGCCTGATCCACATAACCGTGGCCTTGGGTCACAACACCGTCCACCGGGATACCCTCTCCAGGGCGGATCACCACAATATCTCCAGCGATTACCTGTTCTGCTGGGATTGTTTGCTCGGTATCCCCGCGCAGGACCACTGCTGTTTTCGGGGCAAGGTCCACCAGCCTCCCCAAGGCATCTCCCGTTTTGGACTTGGATTTTGCTTCCAGATACTTGCCTACGGTTACCAATGTCAAGATCATAGCGGAGGATTCAAAATACAGGGCGTGGGCATATTGATGGATTACCTCCATATCCCCATGGCCAAACCCAAAAGCCAGCCGGAACATGGCAAAAAGCCCATAAACCAGGGAAGCTCCGGAGCCAATGGCCACCAGGGAATCCATATTGGGCGCCCTATGCAGCAGGGCCCTGAACCCTGTTTGGAAAAAATGACGGTTGATGAACAGCACAGGGATGGTCAAAAGCAGCTGTGCCAAAGCGGAGATCAAGGAATTCTCTTCCCCCACAAAGAACCAGGGTGCCGGCAGCCCCATCATAGGACCCATGGCAATATACATCAAAGGCACAAGCAGGACAATGGAAAAAATCAGCCGCTGTTTCATCTCCTTTTGATGAGCGATAGCCTGGTCCTGGCGGGCCATCCACTCGCTGCGGAAGCCGCCTTTTTCCAAAGCTGCCGGTTGCTGTTCCAAAGAGGATGCCCCATAGCCGACCTTCTCCACCGCTTGAACAATGGTATCGGGCTGCAGTTTTGTTTCATCGTAGGAAACCGTCATTTGATTGGCCAAAAGGCTGACGTTTACATCTTCCACTCCCTCCAGCTTGGATACGCAGCGGGTCACATTCGCCTGGCATGCGGCACAGGTCATCCCTGTGACATTGTATTTTTCAGTTTTCACGCCTACCCCTCCTCACTTCAGCTTTTTAATCAGCTCCACCGCCTCATCTAAGATCTTAGTATTTCCCTTTTGGATCTCTTCTACCACGCAGGTTTCTAAATGGTCTTGAAGCACCAAATAACCAAAGGATTGCAGTGCGCTCTCTACAGCCGCCACCTGGATGAGGATGTCCCCACAGTAACGGTTGTCATCCAACATTTTGCTGATCCCGTTTAATTGCCCTATCATGCGCTTCAAACGGTTTTGCAGCTGGCGGAGCTCTTTTTCGCTGCGCGGCGTGGCCTTGTGGTGGGGACCGCATTTGCCGGAGCAAAGCTTTTTTTGCTGGTTGCTAGTTAATTCGGCCATAAAACCCTCCTTAAATACCCCCTGTAGGTATCCTTTTGAAATAAGGATATACCCATGTGGGGTATTTGTCAAGAGGTTGACGCAAAAAAAGTTTGCTATTCCTAACCGCTCGCTTTAGACACTTTTTTTGTGGGGGTTAAATACCCCCACACCCTATTTACGGCCAAAAAAAGGACAGCTAAACAGCTGCCCTTTTTCGGTTCCAGTATGGAAATTTGCAACCGGGGAATTCCCTTAACCCAGTTTGGCGGTAAAATCCGCCATCGCTTCGGAAATTTTGATGTTCTGGGGACATACGGCTTCACAGCTGCGGCAGCCAATGCAAGCGCTGGGCTGTTTGTCCGCAGGAATTGCCTGAAGGGCCATGGGCGCAATAAAGCCGCCCTGGGTAAAACAGTGCTCATTGTACAATGCCAGCAAATTGGGGATGTCCAACCCCTGAGGGCAATGGCTGGTGCAATAGCGGCAAGCGGTGCAGGGCAGAACGATCTTTTTTACCATTCCGTCCGCAATGGAATACAGCGTTTCCAACTCTTGGGCATTCAGGGGCTTGTCTTCCCCAAAGGTCCTGATATTGGCTTTCATCTGTTCCATATTGGACATCCCGGACAACGTGACCACTACGCTGGGGATGCTTTGGAGATACCGGAATGCCCAAGCGGGAATGGTTTCATCGGGACGCAGTGCCTTGAGTTTGGCCTCGTCCTCTGCGGCGAGGGAAGCCAACTTGCCACCGCGCAGGGGTTCCATGACCCACACCGGGATCCACCATTCTTTTAGGAGTTCCACCTTGGCTTTTGCATCCTGGAATTCCCAGTCCAGGTAATTCAGCTGGATCTGGCAGAACTCCATATCTTTCCCATATGCGTCCAAAAACCGCTTTGTCACAGTGTAATCACCGTGAACTGAAAAGCCTAAATGACGGATGCGGCCGTTTTTCTTCTGCTCCATCAGATAGTCATAGACGCCGTATTTCGGGTCCAGGTAGGCGTCTATGTTCAGGGCGCACACATTGTGGAAAAGGTAGAAATCAAAGTAGCCCACCTGGCACTTCTCCAGCTGGCGCTCAAAGATCTCCTGGACTTTGTCCATGTTGGAAAGGTCATACCCAGGGAATTTTGAGGCAAGGTAAAATTTGTCACGAGGGTAGCGGGCCAGGGCCTTGCCCATCACCAGCTCCGAATTGCCATTGTGATAGCCCCAGGCAGTGTCGTAGTAATTGACGCCACTGCTCATGGCCTCATCCACCATAGCAAATGCAGCAGCTTCGTCAATTTTGGAATCATCCCCATCGATGACAGGCAGGCGCATGGCCCCCATACCCAAAGCGGAAAGCTTTACATCTTGAAAATCGCGGTAAATCATGTTCCCACGCTCCTTTAGAAGTTTCTATATCTTCATTATATTGCTTAAAGTTCACTGTAAGTCAAGAGGGAAAATTACATTTTACTCTGTGCCCAAGTCAAATGAGACCTCCACAGCTTCCCCCTCCATGGCCTGTTCCAAAGCATCCGCTTCTCGCACAGAGGCAAGGGGCGTATAGCTTCCCCCCTGGGCATCCGGCTGATAGAACAGACACAGCGTATCAGTGCCTTCCAAGACCAGCTGCCCAGAATTTAAGCTGGTCACCTCCTGGGCAGATTCTGGGAACGTACTGGGCAAGTCAAACCGTTTAGCAACGCCTTGCCAGTCGTCCATCACCAGGGCCATGGGCAGCATTTCCGTTAAAGCCTGGGCTGCTGCTGTATCTTCCAGATCCGCTGTAAAAGTTTGGCCACCCACAGTGATCCGCAGCACCGTCTTCCCCGTTTCAACCTGGGATGCCTGAGGCGACGGTGTGGGAACATCTGGACTGGGGGTGGCAACTTGCGGGCTCTCTTGTACTTCCAACTGGGAAGCGGAGTTAGAGGCTCCTTGTGTAACTGTTTGGCTTTCTTTCTTTGATACTGTGTCCGTGCTGCCACAGGCAGCCAAAAACAGCACCAAAAATCCTGCCAACAGCAACATCCATGTACGTTTCATCAAATGGCACCTCCCTATGTGTGCATTTTGTTACGGGTTGCAATTCCCGCAAGGGGTATAGCCTTGTGCCAGGAGATTGTCTCGGGTACCGTGATAGGACTGTTTATTTTTTTCGCTCATATCTTCTACGGAAGTGCAAGTGGGCAAATGAAATTTGTGGGAGCTGGTGTTCAAAATGTAGTCCTGTTCTTGGGAGCTACTGTTGGCAGAGCTTGCCGATCCTGCGTTTTGGGAAGGGCTTTCCTCCTGTCCTGTGGCCCAGTTTTTCCCGGTGGCATACTCGATTTCCACCCCAGGTTGGACATTGTACACATATACGTGAAAACAAATGCCGTCCCCCTGGTCTTCCACAGAATAGGCTTCCATCACCACTCCCTGGGCTACCAGGTCCTCCCCTTGGAAAATTGGCGTCACCCGATAGAGCACATGGTTTTCTGTTTCTTTGATGTAATCAGCCACCATATTCTCAAAGGGCAGCATCCCTTCCACATTCATATACCGGGTTCCGGTGATCAAGTTTTCCTCGTTGGCATTTTCTCCTGTCAGCTGAAACCCGATCAAATGGCAGCGGTTATACAGGGAGCCGCCATCCACAAAATCATACTGGTTTTGAACCCATCCTGTGGGGTGGACACCACTGATGTCCTCTCGGTCCTGGGTGGGCATCAGGTCCTTTCCCACGCAGGCAAACGCCACACCACACCGTCCCAAAGAATCCAACGGGCTGTAAGATTCGAAAGACGTGGTTGTGAGCTCCTCCTGAAGAAAGGCGGGCTGGTTCCCTTCCACTTCCACATAAGGGGAGCTGGAATAGGCCGGTACCTCTTTCAGCGCCACAGGCGTGGGAGAAGGGGTAGGCGCTGCTGTCAGCTGGGCCTCACAGCCAGACAACAGTACAACGAAAGACAACAAGAATGGCAGCAGGATAAGCCAAGGTTTCTTCACGGCAGATACACCTCCTCTGTGACCTTCTCATGGGAATGGCCTGGAAATTCCCTTCGACTGGAAAGCGTCCACCCGCTTTTTAGGTCCATATCGAAAAATACATCCCCTGGGTAATGGCGGTTCCAACGGTAAAGTGTGATGGATTCCAGCTTGTCCTTCCAAGGGGCCAAAGGAGCCCCCTCTACAAAGCAAAAATCCCCGGGAGCCGCTTTGCCTAAAAAACCTTCATCCACCAGGAGCCCATCCATCAGTCCTTGGAACAGCGGCTGGGAATAGGGCGATATCCACAAACGCCGTCCCTTGGTTCTTTTGAGGATCTCCCCCACCACTTCCCGGTCCCGGCTTTGGCGGCGCCCGTGAAAGAGCATCCCCTCCTTATCGTCCAGGCAGACGATCACGTGCATAGGGCTTTCCCTCCTTTCCCTGATTTTCTCAGGACTTCATTATAACACAAGCTGGCAGCCATAGCCAGCGAAAAAGGGAGCCTACCCTTTGGCAGGCTCCCTATCCAGTGAACAAGTCGTGTTTTAGGACCAGATACAGCATCAGATACAGGCTGATTGCAAGCAATGAATAATTGTACCGAGTGCGCAAAAGTATGACAAACCCCAACACAGCCAAAGGGATTAAAAACACCAGCCCCACCGCAAATGATATTTTTGCTGCGGTATCGCTGACAAGCAAGCTGCTAAGGCACGCACGGAGGGCCATACCGCCATCCAAAGGTTCTACTGGCAGGCAGTGAAAGACTCCCAACGCGAAATTAGCTGCGAAAAAAGGCGTTTCTCCCTGGCCCAGGAGCAGCAACCCCAGGGCGATCAGAAGGTTTGCCCCTGGCCCTGCCAAGGATACCCATGCCATCTTGCCATAGGACAATGGTCGTTGAGGGTCAAGGGTCAAACGGCACCCCAGGCCGGAGAGCAGCAATTTTGCAGGAGGGGCTTTCCAGTAAAACAAAGCAGCCACATGAGCGCTCTCATGGCAGGCAGCAGCAGCTAGGAAAAATACGCTGTTCCCTGCCCCCAAAAACAGGCAGCAAAATGCCAGCAAAGCGAAGAACGAGAACCGCGCCTCCACCGGGCAGCCGCCAAGCCGGAAACAAATACTCATACCCGCTGCAAAGAAGTTTCTTCACCCCAGGGGTTGGCACTGGCTTCTGGCGCGGGGGAAGGTGACGGCGATGGAGAGGGGGATGGCGTGGGGGCTGCTTCCCCTTCCCAGGCAGGCAGCTGGATCTCTTGGGAGGCTTCCTGCTGATACCATTGGGCAAAGGAGTGATAGATGGGCTGACCTGTTGCCCGCAGTAAAAGCAGCCCTGCTAAAATCAGCAGACACACAGCTGCCTGTATCAACGGCAGTGGGTTGCCAGCAGATTCGGGCGGCTCCTCGGAGAGGGGCTGTTCTTCCTCCTGGCCCCACTCCTCGATCTCCCGCAACTTCTCTAAATCCTGCATGGCTTACAAAATGATGCACAGAAGCCCGCTGCAGCCATCGTTGATGATCCGTTCGATGGTTTCCCGCACTTTTTCCCGGGCGTCGGCCGGCATACGATACAGCTTGTTATGCATCCCTTCATTGACAAGGGAGTGCAGCGACTTGCCGAAGATATTGGATTCCCAGATCTTTACGGGGTCTTCTTCGAATTCTTTCAGCAGGTACATCACCAGTTCTTCCGACTGCTGCTCCGAACCTACAATGGGGGTGATTTCCGTGTGGATCTGGGTCTTCATCATATGGATGGAAGGTGCTGTGGCCTTCAGCCGGATACCATACTTGCCATTTTGCTTTAGGATCTTCGGCTCTTCCAGGGTCAGCTCCTCCACATCCGGCATGACAATGCCATACCCTGTCTGCTGCACATCCTCATACGCTTGGCTGAGCTTTTGATACTGCCGTTTGATGGCGGTCATCTCCACCAGCTGGCTCATCAACTCCGAGTCATCTTGAATTTCCAACCCGGTCTTTTCGCTGAGGATCTTGTAAAACAGCCCTTGGTCAAATATAAGTTCTCCCCGGCTTTGCCCGCTGCCTAAATCGATCCGCTGGATATGCACTTCTTTGATGGAATCGCAGGCTTTCAGGCTTTCCACCATCCCTTTTACCTGGCACATTTTGTGGATCCCGCAAGCGCTGCGCAGGGTTGCAAGCACACTGGAAAGCAGCCAATGATCCGATTCCAGGGACGTGACCCAGCCGGGCAGATCCAACGCCACTTCCCGTACAGGGAACTGGTACAACAGGCTGGCAATGATATCACGGATATCCTGCTCGGTCATATCGATGCAGTTTACCGGGAGCACCGGGACGCCATACTTGCTTCCCAGCCGGGCGGATAACTCACGGGACTCCTGTGTAGTGGGGTCCACGCAGTTGAGCAGCATCACATAGGGCCTTCCCGTCTGGTTCAGCTCATCGATCACTCGCTCTTCTGCCTCTTCATACTCCTCCCGTGGAATGTCACTGATGCTGCCATCTGTGGTGATGACAAGCCCAATGGTGGAGTGTTCGGTGATCACCTTTTTTGTGCCGATTTCCGCCGCCATATTAAAGGGGATGGGTTCCTCATACCAGGGGGTACGGACCATCCGGGGTTGGTCCTCTTCAATATACCCAATGGCGCTGGGCACGATGTACCCGACGCAGTCAATCATCCGCACACGGAAAGAGGCGTCCTCGTCGATTTGGACGTCCACAGCCTGTTCCGGGATGAACTTGGGCTCGGTGGTCATAATGGTGCGTCCCGCTGAGGATTGGGGGAGCTCGTCAATGGCCCGTTCCCGCTGCATCCCATCGGGGATGTGGGGGATCACCACAGTGTCCATGAACTTCTTGATAAAGGTGGATTTCCCGGTACGAACCGGGCCCACTACACCGATGTATATTTCCCCGCCGGTGCGGTCTTGTATGTCTTTGTAAACATTAAAACCTTCCATATTGTACCTCTCTACCGCAGTGTTTCTTGTTCATCGGTTGCAAATGATCAAAGGCCGGGACTCTGGCAAAGTGTCGTCAAACAAATCGTTTTGCTCTTGGATATCCGACAGCAGGGCCCGGTGGCTTTTGGCAATGTTCCAAAGTTTTTCCCCTTGAGAAGCGTAATACACCAACAGCTGGGGCTGATGGGGATAGGGTACCGCGGTGTCCTCCATACCAGCAGCCGCCACATAAGAGGCAGGTTCCCGGTCATACAGCAAGGTGGACACCCAAGTTTCCACAGAAGCCTCCACAGTATTCTTATCCGCGATCCGGTACTCCCACAGGTCTGTCAGGGACACGGTTTCGCTGCGCTTTGCATGGGAGCCTTCCAATTCCGTGACAAATTCCTGGTCAAAAGCTTTTTCCCAATAGAGCAGCCTTCCGGAACTTCCCCGGTACAGCAGGCAGATCGTATACCTCACTCGGTAGGTGATTTTGCCCTCCCCACAGGTGGATTGAGCGCTCTCCTGCTCGCACCAAAGGTCCACCACCTTTTGGACCTCTTCCTCCGCAATGGAAAGGGAATGTTTTTTCTTGAGCGTCTGGGTATAAACCTCTCCCACAGTGGTCAGGGCACTTTGGGCATACCGCAGCTCCAAAGGCCCCTTCACGGAATAGGCATCCTTGACCATGTCCACCTGGCAAGGTTGGTACAAAAACGCCGTGAGGAAAATCTTGACAGACGCATCCACGCTGGTGTATTCCCCCACGTCGTCTTCCCGGGGCTGGAGGCTGCTTTCCCCCGCTACTAAACGGAGGTCGCACAGGCAATCTTCCCCTGCGCCGGCGCACTCCATCACCTGGTTGAACTCCAAAGAAGCAGTCATCTTTTCCAGCGTGCTGTCTACGGAAGAGAGATACAGGAAGGACACATCTGCACGGCCACTGACGGACAACTGCCCCTGGGCCAGCTTGTGGTCGGTTGCACGGCAGCCGATCTCTTTCCGGAGGATGGATTCAATGGGCGGTTTCCCGTTTTTCAATGGGATCCTGTCCTCTACGGTAAAAGCATGGTGGATAGCGTTAACCGCTTGGGAAGCTGTTTTGTGCTCTCCCAGCCGTTGGATGCCCTCCCCCTCCAGATCACAGGTGATTTGCTCCTGCCGCTGAACCACAGCCAAGGCCTTTAATGTCACAGCCATATGAAGGTCAACGCGCCGGGCGTTCACAGCCCGGCAGGTCATGTGTTCCACACTTGCCCGGATGAAAGCCACCGCTTGCTCATCACCACTTTTCACCTTGATGGAAGCGGAAAACTCCTTGGTGAATTCGCAGCACCTCAGGCTGTCCCCCTTGGCGTCCACATACAGCACCCGGATGTCGCACACGCCTTGGCACCGCAGGGTCCCGTCGCTGACTCCATAGGAGGATATCTCCGGCATCACTTTACACTTAAGTATCTTTTGAATGTCGGGACAATAGTCCGGAAGGTCATACTCGGTATCTATGGGCACCTCGTAAGAACCGTCGAATACGGGGTCGAAATAGTCATAGGGCTTTGTTTTCTGTTTCGCCTGCATAATGGTCCTCTCCTTTGCTGTTCTTACCCCATATCTATGCGGCAGGAAGACAAATATGCGAAAAAGGCGCCCGCAGGGATCTCACCGCAGGCGCCTTCTTGTATATGTTCTGTTTTATACCTCTTCGATCTTCCGAACCCCATAGATCCTGCGCAAGACCATCCCGACAAAGCCTTTGCGTTTATCAATAATAACGATTTTCATGGCTCTTACCTCCCGTTTCCGTGACGTAGTAACGAAAACCCTAAAGCTACCAGGATCACCGCGCAAAGGAACATGGTGAAACCCAGCGGACAAAAACAGGAAAGGGACATCCCCAAACCAAAGCTGATGGCGCACAAGCACTTCGTCTGGTAATTTTTCAAGCAAGAAATATCACACCGTGGCACAGCAGCATCTCCCTTTCCCATTGCCGGTTTTCTCGTTCATTAACCAGTATATCCGGCTGGAAAAAAAGTGTTACTCCTGATAGACTGCAATCAACGCCGTTCCAGAGTGGACGCGGATCTCAGCAGTGTCCTCTACAATGCTGTTGCTCACGCCCATCAATGTCCCGCCTGTGGCAAGCGTTTCTTGGCTGAGGGGGTAGAACATCCCTTGGTAAGAAAGATTACACGATGCGCACCCATAGGGAAATACGGAAACTGTAGCACCCTTCATTTGGGTTAAACGCAAACGGCTGTCGGAAATCAAGAACAACTTGGTATGTTCATCGGCAATGACCGCATGGCCACTGTGTTGGCGAATATACTGAAGTACCTCCAAGTTGGCCAAAGAGTGGTCAAACCGGGGGCCGCCCAAACACCCCAACAGCACAAACCCACGGAGTCCCTTGGCAAAGCCTTTCATTACTGCGTACATAGTATCGGTGACATCCTTCTCCACCGGCAGGGACAAGACCTTGCGGCTTTTAGGAGGCAAGGTCTTCGCTGAGTCGAAATCTCCAACGATCAGGTCAGGCGTAATCCCATACTTGACCGCGGTTTCATACCCGGCATCCGCGCAAATCACATAATATTTTTCCGGAGGGAACTCTTGGAAGACCGCTTCGCTTTCAATAGGGGCTGCTCCAATAATCATGCATTCCTGCTTTTTTGCTGCCATTGCTTCACGTCCTTTATTTCTTCATACATCGCACAATAACTTTCAAAACGGGAGCGAGAAATCTTCCCTTTTTCCACAGCCTGGAGGATCGCGCATCCCTTTTCGCAAGTGTGGGAACAGGAGGAAAATTGGCACTCCCCCAAATAGGGGGCGAACTCCCGGAATCCCAAGGCAAGTTTTCCCTTATCCGTCAATCGATAACGCTCAATATCAAAGGTGGAAAAGCCTGGGGTGTCGGCTACATAACCGCCGTCCTGGAGCTTATAGAGCTCCACTTCCCGAGTGGTATGGCGGCCACGGCCCAGCTTCTGGCTGACTTCCCCTGTCTTTAAGTCAAAGTGCGGGAATACCGCATTCAGCAACGTGGATTTCCCTACGCCGGAATTCCCAGTAAACGCGGAAATCTTTCCCCTCAGCAGTTGGCGCACCTGATTTACCCCATCCCCTGTTTTGGAGGAAACCACAAGACAAGGCACCCCCGCCAGGTCGTAAATGGCTTTCAGTTCCGAAGGATCGTCCAAATCGGTTTTGGTCAGCACCAAAACCGGGCGGATATCCATCATTTCCGCCACCGCGATAGTTTTGTCAATAATCAGCGGCTCCGGGTAAGGATCCCTAAGGGAAGACACAATGAACAGTTGGTCGATGTTGGCGATGGGCGGCCGGGCCAAAAAATTCTTGCGGGGCAGGATTTCCTCCAATGCGCCGGTGCCGTCCCCTTCGGCCGTGATCCGCACACGGTCCCCTGCGTAAGGGGAGATCCGTTTCTTACGGAACTTCCCGCGGGCGGTACAGACGAAATCCCCCTGGGACGTTTCCACCGTATAGAATCCGCCAACGCCTTTACGCACAAGGCCATCCAAACATTCTTTTTCCATTACCAGCCTTCCCCCGAAGGAAATTCCCTATCGTTCCGAAGAAGATTTTCCATCGCTTCGAAAAAGGTGTTCCATTGCTCCGAAGAAGACTCCTCATTGGAGCTGCTCTCCTCGTTTTGGCTGCTGTTCTCCCCGTCATTGCCGGGGGTGCTGGGAAGGGTGAAATCATAGGTACGGGTTACCTGGACACTGGGTTCATCAAAATTGAATTCCAATTCCATATAGGGTTCGTCATTTAAGGTAACTACCACGCTCTCAGTGCCAGAAGTACCGGTAAAGTTTAAATTATAGCTGCCGCCGTAGGCTGGGTTGACCGTTTCCGTGGCAACCTGGGTTCCGCTGCGGTAGACTTTCAGGGTTAGATCTTCATTGATCCCGCCAGGCAAGGAAATGGCATAGGTCAGTGTTTTTGGAGCACCCTTTCCGGAGCTCACGGTGATGTCCACCACGCTGCCCTTGGAAACTTCCGTCCCCTCAGCCGGAGAAACACTGATAACCGTATCCACCGTTAAGGTGCTGCTGTCATCTCGGGTGATCTCAAATTTCAAGCCCAAGTCTTCCAACTGAGCGGTAACATTGGTCAAGGTGTTGCCTTCCAATCCCGTGGGGATGGAGACTTTTTCCTCTTTAGGCCCGTTGCTCACCTGCAAAACGACCACGCTGCCCTTGTCCACGGATGTTCCCGCTGCGGGATTGGTGGAAACCACCTTACCCTCTTCCACGTCATCGCTGGCTATATTTTCCACCTGGGTGTGCAAGCCCGCATCAGACATTGCTTTTTGTGCCTCTTCCAAAGACATATGGCTTGAAACCACATCCGGGACCTGCACCTGGCCCACACCGCCATTTACCAGCAGCTCTACCTCGGCGTTCTTCTTTACCATAATGTCCGCGGCAGGATCTTGTTTCATGATTTCACCGGGCTGTTTATCCGGGTCGTTCCCTTCTGTTATTTTAAATTGAAAATCAGCATACTCCTGATTGGAAGCTACATCATCATACAACTGTCCCACCAAATAGGGCATTTTAATCAAATCGTTGCCCTCCTCGGGACGATTATTCCAAAGATTCAAAAAATAGATAGCTGCTACAGCCAATCCCACAATGACGGCAGCCAGCAGTACCCCTTTGACAACCATGGCCCCTTTTGCGCTGCGCCGGGAGCGTACCAGTTCTTCCTCGTACTCATAGTCGTCGTTATAGGTGGGACGCTGCTGTGCGGAATCGTAGGCAGCCATACTGCGGGACGCATCATACCGGCCGTTCTCTGTCTGCAAATCGTAGTGGAACAAGATGTTGGGATCCCGGCGGAATCGGTCCAAGTCGTCCAACATCTCCCCGGCAGATTGGAAACGGTCCACAGGGTTTTTCTCCATCGCCTTCATGGTGATCTGTTCCAAGCCCCTGGGGATAGAAGGGTTTAGTTCCCTGGGCATCACAGGTTTTGCCTGGAGTTGCATCAAGGCCACCGATACAGCGTTATCCGCAACAAAAGGAAGCTTGCCGGTAAGCATCTCATAGAGCATGACGCCCATGGAGTAGATATCGGCCTTATCGGTGATATAATCGCCCCGGGCTTGTTCCGGCGCAATGTAATGTACTGAACCAATAGCTTTGTCTGTCATGGTTTGCGTTTCGCTTTGCAGGAAACGCGCGATACCAAAATCGGCCACCTTAATGGTGCCGTCCTGCAGCAGCATAATGTTCTGGGGCTTGATATCACGGTGGATGATCCCCTTTTCATGGGCGCACTCTAAAGCCATCAGGATCTGGCTGGTGAAGTGGAGCGCTTCCTGCCAGCGGATGGCCCCCTCCTGTTCAATATATTGTTTCAGGGTGATGCCATCGATAAACTCCATAACAATATATTGGATTTGGTCGCCAAAACTCACGTCGTAGACCTTGACAATATTGGGATGGTTCAGTACCGCGATCGCCTTGGACTCGTTGCGGAAACGGCGCAGGAAATCGCTGTTGTTGGAGAACTCTTCCTTGAGGATTTTAATAGCTACCCAACGGTCTTCCATCCGGTCATAGGCCTTGTACACATAGGCCATGCCCCCCACGCCGATAAGCTCGTGGATCTCGTATCGGCCATCCAGGCGCTTTCCAATAAATCTATCCATAAACAGTTACCAACCTTTCTGTAAAATGCCGCAGAAATCAGCCGTTGTAAATGACAGCCGCTGTGATGTTGTCCGAGCCGCCGCATTCCACTGCGTATTGGATCAGCTCTTTGGGAAGGGCGTGGTCCTCTTTCCCGTATCGTTCCATATATTCTTCCAGCAGTTCTTCCTCCATGTAGTTGGAAAGCCCATCGGAGCAGGCCAGGGCCAAATCCCCCGGAGAGAAATCCCAGGCTGCGTAATCGCAGCGCACTGCCTCATGGACACCCAACACCCGGGTGATGATATTCCGCTGGGGGTGGACTCTGGCCTCTTCCTGGGTGATCTGCCCGAAATTGACAAGATCCTGCACATAGGAATGATCCATGGTAATCTGGGTAAGCACCTTGTTGTGCCGCAGATAAGCCCGGCTGTCACCGATATGCGCCACATGGAGTGTTCCCTTTGTGGCAACCAGCAGCACCACTGTGGTACCCATCCCATGGAGTTCCGGTTGGTTCAACGCTGTGTTATGAACCTTCTCATTGGCACGGCTGATGGCATTGACCATCAGGTTTTTCAAGTTTGGCTTGCTCATATTTTCGTCAAACCCGGAGAGTAGTTCCTCCCGGATAGTCTCCACCGCAAGAGCACTGGCCACATTGCCGCCGTTGGCGCCGCCCATCCCATCACAGACGATGGCCCAGGCACTATTGGGAGAGAACAGGCCGCAGTCGCAGCTGTCTTGGTTCGAGCTGCGCACAATGCCTACATCTGTTTCAAAATCCACCCTCATGTCCGGTCCCTCCCTTCCACTTTTCGCCGGAGCTGGCCGCAAGACGCATCAATGTCAGAACCCAAAGTCCGGCGGACGGTAGCTGTGACGCCCCGTTCTTCCAGCAGGGAAACAAAACGCCGCTGCCGGTCCAGCCCGCTCTTTTTATAGCCAGTGCCTGTCACGTCGTTCACAGGGATCAGGTTCACATGGGCCAAGATCCCCTGCAGCCTGGAGGCCAGTTCTTTGGCGCACCAGTCCATGTCATTGACGCCGCTGATCATGGCATACTCAAAGGAGATCCGCCTGCCTGTTTTATCGCTGTAATATTTACAGGCCTTCAACAGCTCCTCCATGTTCCAACGCTTGTTCACGGGCATTGTCCGGGAACGGATCTCATCATTGGGCGCATGGAGCGATACCGACAATGTCAGCTGCAAACGCTTGTCTGCCAAATCATAGATCTTGTCAACTAGCCCACAGGTGGAAAGGGAAATGTGTCGCATACTCACGTTCAATCCTTCCCGCGAGGCGACCAGTTCTAAAAAGCGGAGAACATTTTGGTAATTGTCCAACGGCTCTCCCATACCCATTAGTACAATGTGGGAGATTCGCTCCCCCGTGTCCAGGGAAGCTGCCTGCACCTGGGAGAGGATCTCCGAAGCGGCCAGGTTCCTGGCAAAGCCGCTTTGCCCAGTGGCGCAAAAGCTACAGTTCATTTTACACCCAACCTGGGTAGAAATGCAAATAGAAGTTCCATGGTGGTAGTGCATCAACACGGATTCCACGTGTTCCCCGTCGGGCAGACGGAACAGATATTTTACCGTACCATCTTTGGAAACCTGTTTTTGTTCTACCTCAGCCCAAGCAATCAAGTACCGATGAGACAGCTCTTCCCGCAAGGCTTTGGAGAGGTCGGACATCTGGGAAAAGTCCGTCACCCCCCGATGAAGCCACCGGTACACTTGAAGAGCCCGGTATTTGGGAAGGCCCAGCGCCCCTAACTCCTCCTGCATTTCAGAAAGTGTCTTTGATTTGATATCTTTTGGGTTCCAAAACTCTGTGTTCATAAATCTCCTTTTCGGCGGAACCTGGCGGCGAAAAAGCCGTCGGACGCGCCCCCCATGGGAAGCATCGTCAAGGTGTGGGAAGGTTCTTCCACCAGACGATCGATCCCCGGCAATGAAAACGGCGCCGGTTCAAACCCCGGATGTCCGTCTAAAAAGCGCAGGGCCACTTCCCCATTTTCTCGGGGATTCAAGGTGCAAGTGGCATAGAGCAACAGCCCGCCGGGTTTTACCAAGGCTGCCCCGTTTTCCAAAATTGTCAATTGGAGCTTGGGAAGTTCCCGGACTGAGGCCAACGGCTTATAGCGGATTTCCGGCTTTCGGCGGATGACACCATATCCAGAGCAAGGCACATCGCAGAGAACAGCGTCCATGGGCGGGAGCCCTTCATAGGGACGGGAGGCGTCACGGCGCTGGGCCTGGATATTGCTCAGCCGCAGCCGGTCAGCTCCCTGCTGGATCAGCCCCACACGTCCTTTGTACAAATCAAAGGAGTAGACCAGGCCGGTACTTTCCATTTGTTCTGCCAAGGTGAAGGTTTTCCCCCCAGGGGCGGCACAGCAGTCACAGACACTTTGCCCCGGCTGTACTTCCAACAGCTGGCAAGCCACTTGGGCCGAAAGATCCTGCACATGGAACAACCCCTCTTGGAATTCTGGCAGAGCTGCTGGAGAGCCTTCCCCTTCCAGAACAGCTGCCCCAGGAGGAAACGCCAAGGGCGTCAGGTCCACCCCCTCCCCCTTTAGAAAAACCGACAGGGAATCTGGCGAAATCCGCGGGGTGTTGACTCGAATATACAGGGAAGGCCGTTGCCCAAAAGCCTCCAACAGCTGAGCAGTAAGCTCTGTTCCGTAGAACCGCTGCCACAAGCCGATCAGCTCCTGAGGGAGGGAATACCGCAAGCTCAACGCCTGCAAGCTATTCCCTCCCGGCAAAGAAAGAGAACCTTTCTTCCGGCTGAGATTGCGCAGCACCCCGTTGACTAATCCAGTGTAGGCACCTTGCTGGAAAGCTTTCGCTTCCTCCACCGCCTCATTGACCGCTGCGGAGTCGGGTACACGGTCCAAATAGAGGATCTGATAGGCGGCACAGCGAAGGATCATCCACAAGTGGGGATCCAATTTCTTTTTCGGATCTTTCAAGCAGGCGCGAAGGAAGTGATCCAAAGGCAGCCGGCGTTCCAAGACACCGTAGAAAATGGCAGAAGCAAGCCCGGCGTCCCGGGAGTCCAACCCGGCACCCCGCAGCGCCTTATCGATGACAATATTGGAGTAGCCCTCGTTTTCTTCCATTTGCAGCAGCGCTTGCAGTGCTGTGTGCCTAGCGGTGATTTTCATAGCACTTCCTACCTGTTTCAAAAGTTTTAGCAGCCAAACCGGGAATCCTTATTCAAAGGATGGCCCAAAAGATAGCTCTTCCCATCCATCCGTTTCCCGTTTTCCGTTTGGATCTCTGTCAGTTCCAAAGCATCTTTGCCGCAATAGACCAACAAGTTCCCGTCTTTGGAAAATGCCTTTCCCGCTTCCCCGCTGCCTTCTGCCACGCGGGAAGCGTGGATTTTCAGTTTTTTGCCGTCCAAATAAGAATACGCAGAAGGCCAGGGATTCAGGCCACGGATCAGATCGTGGAGTTCCCGGGCCGGTTTAGACCAATCGATCACCGACAGTTCCTTGGAAAGCATGGGGGCATGGGTGGCATCCTCTTCGTTTTGGGGAACCGGCGTCAGCTTCCCACGCTCCAGCTTCTCCAACGTTTCCAAAAGCAGGTCTGCACCCAAGTCTTTCAGCCGGTCAAACAGCTGGCCGGCAGTTTCTTCTGCCCCAACCGGTGTTTCCGCCTTGAGAAGCACATCCCCGGTATCCAGCCCCTCTCCCATAAACATGGTGGTGACCCCACCGGTTCCATCGCCGTTGATCACCGTCCACTGGATGGGTGCGGCCCCCCGGTATTTAGGCAGCAGCGACCCATGGACATTGATACATCCAAGCCTGGGCAAATCCAGAACCGCCTTGGGCAGGATCTTCCCGTAGGCCACCACCACGATCACATCGGGCTGAAAGCTTTGGAGCTCTTGCTGGACCTCTTCCTTCCGCAAAGAGGCAGGCTGGAACACAGGGATCTCATGCCGCAAAGCAAGCTCCTTTACAGGAGGTGCCTGCAGCTTGTGGCCCCGGCCCTTGGGCTTGTCCGGCTGGGTGTAGACGGCGCATACCTCAAAGCCGGCGTCCAACAATTTCTGCAAAGAGGGCACGGCAAAATCCGGCGTGCCCATAAACACTACGCGCATGGGATCATTCCTCTTCTTCAGCAGTGCCGGATTCTAATTCTTCCGGGGTGAGCATCCGGCTGACATGGGCGGTGAACAAGACGCCGTGGAGGTGGTCGATCTCATGGCAGAAAGCCCGGGCGCACAGGCTTTCGCCGGTTTTCTCAAACCAGTTGCCATCCCGGTCCTGGGCTCGGACGGTAACTTTCATAGGCCGCTTGACCAAGCCGAATTCCCCGGGGTAAGAGAGGCAGCCTTCCGCACCGTTCTGTTCACCTTCGGTGGCAGTGATCACCGGATTAACCAGCTCAATGGGTCCATCACCCACATCCACCACGCACACCGAACGCAGGATGCCCACCTGGGGGGCAGCCAATCCGACGCCATTGGCATCGGCCAAGGTTTCCTTCATATCGTCCAACAGCTGATGCAACTTCTTATCAAATTTTTCTACCGGGCGGCATTCCTTCTCCAAAACACTGTCGCCAAATTTAACGATCTTCCTAATTGCCATAGTTTTCAAATCCTTTCACTATAAGATCCGGTAAGGGTTAGGGTCCGCATAGGCAGTGACCTGCTGGAATTCCCGCTGGGAAGCAAACTGTACCAGAAGCCGGGATATCATTTCCCGCAGCCGGGGGGTATTCCGGCACTTGACCAAAAGCTTGTACCGGTACTTGTTGCTCACCTTTGCCACGGCAGCCGGGGAGGGCTGCAATACCCGCAAAGGCAAATCGCTGTATTCTTCCCGGGCCAGCTGTCCCAGGTCCCGCAAAAAGGCATTGGCCCCCTGTTTTACCAGGGACTCTTTCTCCCCCACAAAGCCAATCACCAAAATATCCACAAAGGGTGGGTAGAGCATCGCCTGGCGGAAGAGGATCTCCTGGCGGTAAAAGCCAAAGTAATCCTGCTGGGCCGCCAAGTGAAGCACTGGGTTCTCCGGCGCGTACGTCTGGATGATGGCCCGTCCCGGATATTTCCCCCGTCCGGCGCGTCCCACCACCTGGGTGAGCAGGTCAAAGGTGCGTTCATTGCTGCGGAAATCATCGCTGTACAGGGATTGATCCGCTGAAAGCACCCCCACCAGGGTGACGTTTTCAAAATCAAGCCCTTTGGCCACCATTTGGGTACCCACCATCACGTCGTACTCTCCTTTGGCGAATTGATCCAACTTTTTCTCCAAGGAGTACTTGGCTGCCACAGAGTCTGTATCCACCCGCAAGACGCGGGCTTCCGGCAAAAGCGCTTGAAGCTGTTCCTCCGCCTTTTGGGTACCGGCTCCCCGGAAGGTTACGGTGTCGCTGCCACAGGAGGGGCAATGGCGGGAATAGGGCACAGAATAGCCGCAGTAGTGGCACATCAGCCGGCCGTTGGCACTGTGGTAGGTCAGGGAAATGCTGCAGTGAGGGCAGCTGACCACTTCATGGCAGGTCTGGCAAGTGGCAAAAGTGTGATACCCCCGGCGATTGAGCAGCAAAATGGACTGCCTGCCCTCTTGGAAGTTTTCCTTCAAGGCGCGGGCCAGCGTCTTTCCAAAGGAGGCGTCCCCGGAAGGGGCGTCCTGGTTCATGTCCACCAGTTCCACCTGGGGCAACACCGCCTGGCCAAAGCGGTCGCTGAGCTTGTGAAAGCCAAACTTTTTCTCCTGGGCCATCCGCGTGGTTTCCACAGAGGGAGTGGCGGAAGAAAGCAGGCAAAACGCCCCCTGCTTCCAGCAGCGGTAACGAGCCACTTCCCGGGCATCGTACCGGGGGCTGGATTCGGACTGATAGGTGTGCTCTTGTTCCTCGTCGATGACCACAAGCCCTAAATTGTTTACCGGGGCAAACACTGCAGAGCGGGTTCCCACCACAATGGAAGCCTCGCCGCGACGGACACGCTTCCACTCGTCCAGGCGCTCCCCCAGGGAAAGCCCGCTGTGCAGCAGGGCAATGCCATCCCCAAACCACCGGCGGAACTGCCGGATCGTCTGAGAGGTCAAGGAGATTTCCGGCACCATGACGATAACGCTTTTCCCCTCGTCCCGGACCCTTTGGATCAGCTTGAGGAACACAGAGGTTTTCCCGCTGCCGGTGATCCCATAGAGCAGGGCGCTGCGGCACCCTTCCGGGTTGCGGTACTCCCCCGTCAGTTCCTCCAGTACTTGCTGCTGCGCGGGAGAAAGCACCAAATGATCTGGATCTTCCTCTTCTTCAGGAAAAAAATCTGGGCGGCGGTACACCTCGTATTCAAAGGCTTCCGCCGCCCCTTTTTCCACCAAGGCACGCACCACCGAAGCTGAAGCACCGGTGAAATAACACAGCTCCTTTTCAGAAGCTTCCCCTACATCCAGTAAGGTCTGGTAGACATCCCTTTGCCGGGGAGTGAGCTTTCCCTCATAGCCCGGAATGCAGCGGACCATTTTGGAAGTGGCGTCTTTTACACGGCTCATGGCAGTATTTACCTTTTGAACGACACCTCGTTCCAACAGGTCTGCCAGTTCCGGGCTTTGCTCTGTAAAGCCTGTTCCCTCCAGAAACTGTTCAGCCGGGACAGACTTGCCTGCCTGCCGCAATAAGCACACCGCACGCCACTGGCTGTCTGTATAGGATTCCCTGTCCGTCGGGGCAGCCTCCTGGCTGAGAAGGTAACCCTCCCGCAGCCGCAGATGGATCCCGGTGGGGATCATCAGCTTTACAGCCTCGAACAAGGTGCAGTAATACCGGTCCTTCATCCACCGGGCCAATTCCAGCATCTCCGGTGAAAGGGCGGCTTCCCGGTCCAGCACGCTTTCCACGTCTTTGACCCGTTCCCCGCCCTGGTTGGTGAGGGAAAACACCATACCTACCCGCCGGCGGTTGCCTGCCCCAAAAGGCACACTAACCCGCACACCGGGGACCACCTGCCCTTGCAGGCCTTGGGGCACCCTGTAGGTGAAAAGCTTGTCAAAATGATAGACTGTGTTCTCCACGGCTATTTGGGCAAAAAGCGCCTCATTCATTCACTTCTTCTGGCACATAATCGGGCTCAATAAGAAAATATTTTCCCTGGACGAAATCCTGCACAGCCATGTCCACCGGCTTGTCCGTGAGAATCAATCCCTCATCCTCCGCCTTTTGAGCGATCTGCCGGGCACGCTTGGCCACGGCAATCACCAGAGAATAGGTACTCTTGTGAGGTACAGTGATAATGTTTTCAGACGGTTTCAGCATCTTCTAGCACCCTTTCAATAGAATTTGTATTGCGGGAAAACTTCCGCTTTTCCGCACGAACGATGGCCTGCAGGTCACTTACCGCGTCCTCCAGGGCATCGTTGTAAACAATGTAATCGTACTCCTTGGCGTGAGGGATCTCCTCCCTGGCCTTAGCCAGGCGCTTTTGAATGGTTTCCTCGTCCTCGGTACCCCGCCCGCGCAGGCGCTTTTCCAGCACCTTCATAGACGGGGGAAGGATAAAGATAGACACGCACTCCGGCATCAGTTTTTTTACCTGAGCGCCGCCTTTAACTTCGATCTCCAGCACCACATCGTGGCCTTCTTCCATCCAGGCCTCCACCGGTTCCCGAGGGGTACCGTAGTAATTGCCCACATACTCCGCGTGCTCCAGCATCTTGCCCTCATGGATGAGCCCTTCAAATTCCTTACGGGAAAGGAAGTAATACTGCTTTCCGTGTTCCTCACCGGGCCGGGGGCTCCGGGTGGTGGCGGAAACGGAAAGCCGCAGGTTTTCATCCTGAGCGAACAGTTCCTTCAAAATGGTGCCCTTCCCGCCTCCAGAGGGTGCGGAGATCACCAGTAATAACCCCTTATCCATGTTTTTCCTCCTCTTCCGGCGCAGGCTCCTCTTTCCCATTGAAACGCCCGGCCACGGTTTCCGGCAGAATCGCCGAAAGCACCACATTGTCGCTGTCCATGATGATCACCGCCTTGGTGCGGCGCCCAAAGGTGGCATCGATAAGCACACCTTTTTCTTTGGCTTCCTGGACAATCCGTTTGATGGGGGCAGACTCCGGGCTGACCACCGCCACAACTTTGTCCGCCGAAACCAGGTTGCCAAAGCCAATGTTCACCAATTTCATCCGGCAGCCCCCTTATTCCACATTCTGGACTTGCTCCCGGATCTTTTCGATCAGGGCCTTGATATCCACGACCAAGTAAGCGATTTTGGAGTTGACCGATTTGGAACCAATGGTGTTGGCTTCCCGGTTCATCTCCTGCACCAGGAAGTCGATCTTCCTGCCTACAGGGCCATCGGAATCCAGCAACTTTTGCAGCTGCTGGAAATGGCTGCGCAGCCGGACGGTTTCCTCGTCCACCGCAACCTTGTCCGCAAAGATGGCCACCTCGGTGAGTACACGCTGTTCATCGAAGCAGTTATCCTGCAGCAGTTCTTCAATTTTTGTGCGCAGCCGTTCCCGATAGGCTTCCACCGTTTCGGGGGTGACCTGTTCCACCTGGTCTACCAGACCAATAATCTCACCAGCTTTTTCCAAGATGTCCTCTTTCAGCCGGGCGCCTTCTGCCTCCCGCATCTTCAAGAAGGAGTCAATGGCCATGTCTGCCACTTGCCGCACAGCCTCCCACACAGCGTCCTCGTCTTCAGGCGCCTTGTGGACAGAAAAGACATCGGAATACTTGGAAAGCAGGGCCAGTGTGACATCGTCCGGCAGCTGATAGCGGTCTTTCAGTTCCCGCAAGGCATCCACATAAGCGGAAGCGAGAGAGTGGTTCACCACCACCTGGACATCGGTTTCCTCCAATGTTTCAATCTGCAGGAACACGTCTACCTTGCCACGGGAAATTTTATCCTGGACATAAGCTTTCAGCTTGTCCTCTAAAAACAGGTATCCGCGGGTGATCCGGGAGTTGAATTCAAAGAATTTATGGTTGACGGACTTGATTTCAAATAGAATGCGCCGGCCGTTGATCGTTGCCTCGCCCCGGCCGTAGCCTGTCATACTTCGGAGCATTTCTTATCCTCCTATTCTACACAAAGCCATGGGAACTGCAAGGTTTCCCTATCGAATTATTTTACCATTCCCCCAAAAGCTTTGCAACCTGTTTCGGCCGATTTCACAGATTCTTAAGAAACATGGCTGATTTTCGCAGGCTTTTACATCCCGCCTCGTTCATAATGGACAATGGTACTCATCGGCGTAAATGCATGGCTTTCGTCCGCATCAAATCCACGCTGTTTGAAAAACTGGAAGAAATCCGGGAAGTCTGTGACAATCTCATCCGCACCATGATCCTCTCCATAAGAGGCAGCGGAACGCATCAGGGTATCCAGGATAAAGACGCTTTCCCCTTGCGGCGGAGCCGTAAAGTCATACCTCTGTACAGACAGCTTCCGCAGGTGCAATGTCCGCTCCTCCAGGTCTACAATCACATAACCCACCGGCTGGCCGCCGTCCTTCATCAAAAGTACCCGGCCTTCAACGCCGGCGTCTGCCAACAGTTCCCGTTCTTCTTCCCGATTTTCCATCGCTTTTACTTGGATCATCGTTTCCCTCTCCCTTCTTGATCTCCGCGTTTAAGGCGCGCAGCTCTTCTTTTGTCAATTCCCGGTATTTTCCTTGAGGCAGCATTCCCAGCCGCACCGGCCCCACGGCAATCCGTTTGAGGCGGGCCACTTCCAGGCCCAGCGCCTCGCACATTTTGCGGATTTCCCGGTTGCGCCCTTCATAGAGGACGATCTCCAGTACCACCCGGCCCGGCTCCTCTTGCAACACCCGCACCTTTGCCGGAGCGGTGCGGCGGCCTTCGATGACAATGCCGGTGCTAATCTGGTTCAACTGGTCTTCCGTAACAGAAGGCCGCACGGTAACACGGTATGTTTTCGCCACATGGCGCTTCGGGTGGGACACCCGGTTGGCAAAGTCCCCGTCGTTGGTGAGCAAAAGAAGCCCCTCGGAATCCTTATCCAGCCTTCCCACTGGGTAGACTCGTTCCCCCACATCCGCCACCAGCTGGGCCACACACTTGCGTCCCCGCTCATCATGAAGGGTTGTGACAAACCCTCGTGGTTTATGCAGTGCCAAGTAAATCTTTTTTTCACCACCGCCCAACAGCTGGCCGTCCAAGGCGATTTTGTCCTTCCCCGGCAAAGCGCTGTCGCCCAAATGGGCCACCCGGCCGTTGACCGTCACCCGCCCTGCTGCAATAAGCTCCTCCGCCTTCCTGCGGGAAGCAATACCGCTGGCGGCTAAAATTTTTTGAAGCCTGCTTTTTTCTGGCAAGTTTCTCACTCCTTTTTTGATGTCCCCTTTCCAAAGAGCCGTTCCCAAAAGCTGGGGGCTCTTTCCTCTACAAGGGCAGTTTCTTCCGCGGTGATGGGGGCCGTTCCCACCAAGACACCCTGGTAATACCAACGAATTTCCCCGATTTGCTCTCCCGCTTTTACCGGTGCATAAAGAAATTTTGGAACCAGCACCCGGCGCTCCAGCTGGCTGGACACCCCGCAGGGCAGGGAAACATTCCCACCATTGCTGCCCCGGGCATATACCCATGGGGTCTGGGAGCCAACTACAGGGAGGGTCACTTTTACATCTTCTCCCTCCAGTGGTATAGACTCCACTTGAGAAAAACCGTAGTCCAGCAGCGTGGCGTGGTCGTTCCAATCGTCCGGGGCATCCAGGGTAACGGCAATGAGCAGGGTACCGTCCCGCTCTGCGGCGGAAACCAAACAGCGCCCCGCCGATTCGGTATACCCTGTTTTTACCCCGATGCAATCGGGATATAGGCTTAAAAGCTTGTTGTGGTTTGTAAAGCTCACCTGCTTTGCAGGCTCTTCAAAGGCTACTTTGCGCTGCGTGCTGGAACAGATCTCCCGAAACTGCTGGTTTTGGAGTGCCTCCTTCGCCAACAATGCCATATCGTAGGCCGTGGAATGATGCTTTTGGCTATCAGCGCTTGTGGCGTCCAACCCAGAGGGCGTGACGAAATGGGTGTTTTCCATCCCCAACTCCCGAGCACGGGGGTTCATCTCATCTGCAAACGCCTCCAGCGACCCTTTCAAATACAGGGCTACGGCGTTGGCTGCGTCATTCCCAGAGGCCAGCAGCATCCCCGCCGCCAAATTGGACAAGGTGATCCGGTCACCGGGCAGCAGCCCCATGGAAGAGCCCTCCACCGCAACCATCTCCTCGGTGATTTCTACCACAGGATCACCCAGCCTTTGTGCTTCTTCCAGTGCTAGCAGTGCTGTCATAATCTTTGTGGTGCTGGCCATAGGCCGTTGGGTGTGGGCATCTTTTTCAAAAAGCACGGTCCCTGTGTCGGCCGTTATAACCACAGCGCTTTGGGCCGAAACTTCCAAAGCCGCGCCACGGGCAGGAATCCTTAGGAAGAACGCCCCCGCAATCAACACAAAACTTAACGCCGCGCACCGAAGAAATTTCTGTTTCAACACAAATCACCCGCCTCGCAAAAACCTATGCGGGCGGGCGAAACGCTATGCGTCAGTGAGTTTCCGCGGGTGTTTCCGCCGTTTGGGCTGGAACATCCGACAAGGCGGAGTCCTTTTCGGGTTCCTCTTTTTGGAACAGTTCGGTGATCTTGTCCACCACGTCCGGCACTTTTTCCAGCGCACGGTCCACCGAACTCTGATAGGGTTCAATCTGTAACACACGGACGTGGCCTTCGTGGATGGTCAAAAAGGCAATCGGACTGATGGTGATCCCGGCGCCGCTCCCTCCGGCGAAAAGTCCAGAAGCGGGCTGCGCCTTCGAGGGCAGATCGGAACCTCCCGAGGCAAACCCATAGCTTACTCGGGAAACGGGGATGACGGTGGTGCCATCGGGCGTAGTAACAGGGCTGCCGATGACCGTGTTCACATCCACCATCTGCTTGATCTTATCCATGGTAACGCCCAACAGATTGTTCACTTGATTGTCGCTCATTTTGTTTCACCCTGCTTTCGCATCCGCGAAATCCTTTCTATGTGGTCTTCAGCTGCCTGGAGTTTTCTGAAAAACGGAAGCGCCCTGTACAGTAGTATAAGCCCTTGGAGCAACAAAAACAACACCCGTATGGAAACTGCGCCAGAAAAATCCACGCGGTCCTCCCGGCTGCTGTAATCCAAATCCACTAAAACCGATTTTTTCCGGCAGGGAAGCAGCCCAAAAACAATCCCGCAAGCTGTGTAAGCTATGCCACACACCTGTCCGTACTCCACAGCGGCTGCGGCGGCATCCTCTTCTCCTCCCAGGCAGATGTACAAATCGAACCGTTTAAGCCGCACCTGTTTGAGCAGCTTTCTCGAGGCGTTTCCCACCTCCTGGGAAAGTTCTTTCAGCGTTTGAAGGAACCCTTGCAGCCCTTCCCGACGGAGGATCACCCGCAGTTTCTGGCCAAGACTTGGCTTGGAAGGTTCCCCTTCTTGAGAAGCAGTTTCCTCGTGAGCAGGAGCTTCCTGTTCCTCCTGACCTTCTCCGGGAAACAAAGGGAAGCGGAAAAAAAGATAGCGCACAGAAAGAGTGAACTCCTCCCGGAAGGTTACCTCCAAGCGTACCGGCGCTAGCAAAAACACCGCCGCCACCACAAGCACCCCGCCCAGTATCAGCAGTGGGATCATATTCTCACCGCCTTTCTACAAGGTGAGCTGTCCATCCTGGTCGGGAGGCTCTTCCTCATCCCGCTGGGGAGGCGCTGGAAGGTCTTGGATGGAAGCAAGTTGAAAACAACGCAAAAACGTTTCTGTGGTCCCATAAAGCAAGGGCCGCCCCGGCAGTTCCAACCGGCCCCGTTCTTCCAATAAGTCTTTTTGCATCAGGCTGCTGATGACGCCAGAGCAGTCCACACCCCGGACCTGCTCCACAAACGCCTTGGTGACAGGCTGGTTATAAGCTACTACCGCCAGCACTTCCATGGCTGCCTGGGACAAGGGCGTATTGCGTTTTAAATCCAGAACATCCCGCACTGGCTGCGCATAGGCCGGGTTAGTGCAAAACTGGGCGCTTCCCCCTAACCGCAATAAGTGCACGCCGCTGTGAGGGAAATTGTATTTTTCCTGTAGGGCCGAAACAGCATTTTCGATCACTGGGGTACGCACCCCCAACACTTGAGCAATCCTCTCTAAGGACACCGGTTCGCCGCCAGCAAAGAGGATCGCCTCTGTTTTCCCCATGAGTTCTTCCTGATTCAGTGTTTCTCACCCCAGTCTAACAATTTCACTTCCGCGTCTTCCCCATCGCCCTCCACCCGGAGGCGCTTATTTTTTACCAGTTCCAACACAGCCAAAAAAGCAGCCACCCTTTGGGAACGGTCCAGTTTGCCGGCAAACAGTGCTTTATAAGGAACAGAGCGTCTTTTCCACAATTTCCGCAGGATTGCAATGGCTTGTGAAGCCACCGAAACCACCTTTCTGGACACCAACGCAGAAAAGCTCTCCGGTTTTGGCGGCAGCATACTTTTCCCCTTCCCCCAGGCGGAAACCAGCGCTTGGGCGATCTCCCCGGGATCGTGGATACGCTTATAGGTATAGTCCGCGGGCAACGGTTCCGCCCCCCGTGTGATCCGGTCAAAAGAGCATTGCTGCCCCAGCCTGGCGGCGGCTTTCTTACACTGTTCATATTCCAATAGCTGGCCAGTGAGTTCTGCCCGCGGATCTTCCTCTTCCTCCTGTCGGGGAAGCAGGGAAGCGCTTTTGATCTGCACCAGCCTGGCCGCCATCTCCAAAAATTCGCTGGCTACGTCCAAATCCGCCTCCCGCATCAAGGCGATTTGCTCCGTATATTGGTCAAGCAGCTGGGCGATAGGAATGTCGTAGATATCCAATTTGTTTTTGGCAATCAACGTAAGCAGCAAATCCAGAGGGCCATCGAACCCCTCCAAATGATACTCCAATCTTTCCATATTCACAGCGCGCCAAACAGACGGAAGGGCGCTTCCGCCAAAGCGAAGATTATCCGGGCAAAAAAGTTTTGGACCGTGGACAACGGCCCGGCCATGGCGCCGGAAAGCAGCAGGACAAACATCACCATTACAAAGATATTTTGGTACCGGTAATAGGTATACAGTGCCCGGCTGCTGAGAAATGCCCCCACAATCCGGGAACCATCCAAAGGCGGAAGGGGGATCAGATTGAACACCGCCAGAGAGATATTCACCACCACATAGTAATAGAGCATATTCAGCAGAAACTGAGTCACTCCGTTGGCCGGGGCAAAAGCGATGAGCAGGGTGACGAAAACCGCCCCCACCAGCGCCGCCAACAAGTTGGATACAGGCCCTGCCAGAGCAGTGAGCGCCATATCCCGCCGGGGCTTTTTAAAGTAGCGGCTGTCCACTGGGACAGGCTTTGCCCACCCGAACCCAAAGAGGATCAGCGCCACTGTACCCATCGGGTCCACACTGGCCAATGGGTTCAATGTGAGACGCCCCTCTAATTTAGCAGTGGGGTCTCCCAGCTTATTGGCGACCCACCCGTGGGCGAACTCGTGCAGCGGTAAGATGCACAGGATGACAAACACAATAGATACCACCTGCGCCGCGATCTGCCACACATCCACATGGTAACCGTAGGCCAGGCTTCGGATTACATCAAATAGCATGGGGTAACTCCTTTTCCAAAGTAATTTTCAAAGTTTTATGAGTGGATTATACCCTATTTCCGGAAAAAACTCAATTCCTTTGAAAAAAAACTTGCATTTCCCAAGGACATCTGCTATAATTTCTATCGTTGCAAATTTGGAGTTATCTCGTCTTTAAGGAGGTGCAGATATGGCAAAATGTGATTTCTGCGGCAAGGACGTTGCCTTTGGCATTAAGGTTTCTCACTCTCACCGTCGCTCTAACCGTACCTGGAAGCCCAACATCAAACGGGTGAAGGCGGTTATCAACGGCACTCCCAAGCGCGTGAACGCCTGCACCCGTTGCTTGCGTTCCGGCAAAGTGACCCGAGCTGTCTAAGCAATTGTCCCAAGAGCATTTCAAAGGCTGAGAAATAAGGGGTCATCCAGTTGGATGGCCCTTTTTCTCTGCCTTTTTCCTTTTTCTGCAAATAATTGAATTGATGAGATTAGCCAAAAGGCTTTTCCCCAGTCAATTGGGAAAGATCCCCCTCCATAAAGTTACTTAGTATTTTTCCAGCCACACCTTGTGCCTCGCCATAAAGCTCAAAAAAGTTTTGATGGGAGTCCCCATCCCCCCAAGGGGCGTTTTGCAAATTGGCATAATCCACTTGGTCACTCTCCGTTAAGGGGATCAAATGGCTGGAAATAGAACTGGGCTTTCCCTTTTCCATCCTCTGGATTGCACTACGTTTTAGGCCAGTTCTGTCCGTTGCCAGGGAATAGACCATATGAGCGTCGCTCATAGCCTGAACCAATAGCATTTCAGGCACATCTTCCCCGTAGAGCAACAGAAGGATGTGGTGATACAGATGAGCAATTTTCCGCTGGACCGGCTCGTTTTTGGGGAACATCTGCTTCAAGGGAACCTCAGAGGGCAATTTCCCTGTTTCGAAGCGGAGGATAATCGCATCCAGGGCGGACTCGATCTCACCGTGCATGGTGGAAGGTGTTTCCCAAGGGCGTTGCTTTGCCAATTCAACCGCCAACCAGTTGATGTACGGATGAGCTGTACAGTCCAAAGAATAATGGCACACGAACCCCCACGCATACGAACGGTACACTGGGTCGGGATGCTCCCTCAAAAAATCCCGAATGGCCCCCAGCACCTTAGAGGGCAATTCCCGATGGAGCCTGTCCCCGTAATCTTTCAGGGAGCGCCCTTTCCAAAAGGGTAGAAAGCGATGACAAAAGAAAAAGTCCGGGCCCTGGGCGCCCCAGGCATAAGCGCAGAGGTGGAGAGAAGCTTTTTCTTCTAAGCTTTCCCGGACATTTTGAGCAAAATAGTAATGGGCCAAACAAGCTGGCATACTGTTACCTCCTTATCCACAAGGGTCCTTCGGCGAGAAAGGTTCGATCCAGGGAAACGCGGCCACCAGATCCCGAGGGAAGGGGCATCCCAGCCCCAGGGAAGCCTCCAGGGCCTTGCAGGAGAGGGACAGCCGCCCGCAGTGCAGCCCCTGCCGTCCCAACATCTGCCGGGAACCACCGTACAGGTCGTCCCCGGCCAAGGGATGGCCCGCATAGGCCATATGCACCCGGATCTGATGGGTACGGCCCGTTTCCAGCTGAAAACGGAGCAAGGTATGACCCTCTGCGGAAGCTAAAGCTTCCCAATGGGTCACCGCCGCCTGACCGCCTTTCCCACAGCAGCGGCGGATCTTGCTCCCTGGTTCCAAGGCAATGGGCGCATCCACTGTGCCCTGGCGGTCAAGCTCTCCTTGGACAATGCCGTAATAAACTTTTTTCACCTGTGCGGAAGACACCGCCGTTCGGTGCTTTCCTACCACAACGATGCCGCTGGTGTCCCGGTCCAGGCGGTACAGGGGGCGGAAAGCATACTGCTGGCCTTTTTCCTGGCAGTAATAGGCCACACGGTTCAAAAGGCTGTCCCGATCGTGGCCTGGTGAGGGATGTACCGGCATACCGGGAGGCTTTGCTACCACCAGGTAGTCCTCGTCCTCCCAAAGAATGTCCAGGGGGCCTGCTACAGGCGGGTAAGCCGGATTCTCCTCCGGAAGGTTCAGCGTCAGCACGTCCTCTCTGGACAACACATCAATACTGCGGCAGGGAATCCCATTTCTGAGAAGGCCGTTTGACAAGTGTTTTTGCTTTACAAAGCTTCGGGAGGAAAGCCCCAAATACTGCCGGGCAAAGTCCTTGACCGTGCGTCCTTCCCACTCCGGCGGGACTTTGAACTGGAGAATGCGGCTCACTTCTCTCGGGCGGCCAGGGAGCGAGCCAACTCACGCAGGAACCCGGTATCCCCGGGGAACGCATCCAAGGCTTGTTCCGCTTGAGCGGTGAAGGAATCCACCAGGCTCTGGGCTTTCTCCACCCCCAGCAAGGACACGTAGTTCCGTTTGTCCCGGGCAGCGTCCATCCCCACGTTTTTCCCCAAGGATGCAGCGTCCCCCAGCACATCCAGAATGTCATCCCGGATCTGGAAAGCCATTCCAACTCCCTCGGCATAGCGGCGGGCTTTTTCCAGAACATCCTCCCCCGCCCCGGCCGCCACACAGCCCATTTGGCAGGCAGCGGAAATCAGCGCCACGGTTTTTCCCAAATCCATTTCCCGCAGCAGGTCCAAATCCACCGTTTTTCCTTCCGAATCCAAATCGATGCACTGCCCCCCTACCATCCCTTGCGCTCCCGCGCACTGGGCCAGGATCCTAGCACCCCGCAGGGTATCCTCGCTGGGGCCGGAAAAGGACAGCGCTGTTTCAAAAGCCTTTGTCAACAAGCCGTCCCCGGCCAACAGGGCCATGGCCTCCCCAAACACTTTGTGGTTGGTAGGCCTGCCCCGGCGGAGGTCGTCATCATCCATACAGGGCAGATCGTCGTGGATCAAGGAGTAGGTGTGGACCATTTCCACAGCGCAGGCAAAGGGAAGGGCTTCTTCAGGTTTTCCCCCGCACAGCCGGCAAAAAGCCAGTGCCATCACTGGGCGGATCCGTTTGCCCCCCACAAACACACTGTACCGCATGGAATCCATCACCGGGGCGGTGAGCGCCCCTTCCGAAGGAGCAGGAAGGCTTTGTTCCAGAGCCCTTTCCACCAGGGAAAGATACCGGTCAAATGTCTCCTTCATCCTGCACCTCCTCTTCCAGGGGAATCTTCGCCAACTGGGTCACCTGCTGTTCCGCTTTGTCCAGCAGCTGGTAACACTGGGAAGAAAGCTTCGCCCCTTCCTCAAAAAGCTTTATGGATTCTTCCAAAGAAACCTCGCCGCTCTCCAGCTTTCCAACGATCTCCTGAAGCCGCCGCATGGCCTCTTCAAATTTTAACTTCTTCGCCGCCATGGGTTATTCTCCCTTTCCCAATATTTCCGCAGAGAGGGCACCCTCCGCAAAACGGATGGCAACCCGGTCCCCCGGGGAAACATCTGACTCTCGTTTGATCACTTGCCCGTCTTTCCTTACAATAGCATACCCCCGAGAGAGTACTTTTAATGGGCTGAGGGCATCCAGCGTGCCCGAAAGGGCAGAAAGCCGTCCCTGCTCCCGGGTCAAACAATGCTGCATACGTTCGCCCATCTGTCGAAACAGCCCTTCCACCATTTCACGGTGCTGCGCCAAAATCTCTCCCGGATGCTTCAACAGAGGCGTTTCCACCAAGAGGTCCACGCTTTGCCGGAGGTACTCCACCAGCTTGGCCGATTCTTCCCGGAAATACCGGTTGTAGGAAAGTACCTGGGCAAGTTCCTCCCGCCAGTCTGGGGTGCACAGCTCCGCCGCCGCACTGGGCGTGGGGGCCCTCAAATCCGCCGCAAAATCGCAGATAGTAAAATCGGTTTCGTGGCCCACAGCGGACACCACCGGGATCGTGCAAGCGTATACCGCCCGGGCCACAGCCTCCTCGTTAAAGGCCCACAGGTCCTCCAGAGAACCGCCGCCCCGGCCCAGAATGATCACATCACAAGCCCGCCGCCGGTCCATTTCCTGCAATGCTTCCACGATTTGTCCAGGGGCTTGTTCCCCTTGCACCAGCACCGGCGCCAGGATAATTTCCGCCAAGGGCCAGCGCCGTCCCGTGATCTGCAAAATATCCTGCACCGCCGCCCCTGTGGGGGAAGTGATCACACCAATTCGCTGAGGAAAAGCAGGGATCTCCCGTTTATGGTCTGCATCAAACAGCCCCTCTTGGCTCAGGCGGTCTTTCAACTGCTGGAAGGCAAGGCTCAAAGCGCCCATGCCCTCGGGCTGCATATCCTCCGCGTAAAGCTGGTATTGCCCGGAAGGCTCGTACACGGAAACCTTCCCCCGGATGAGCACCTTCATGCCGTCTTTCGGGCGGAATTTCAGACGCCGTGCCGCCGAGGCAAACATCACCGCCTTCAGCACTGACTTGTCATCCTTTAAGGAGAAGTACAGGTGCCCGGAACGGTAGTGATCTGTGAAGTTGGAGATTTCCCCGGAAATGAGGACGTTCTGCAGCCTGCCATCCCCTTCCAAAAGTGATTTGATAAAAAAGTTCACTTGGGAAACCGTCAGCACGGTTTGGCTCATGAAAAACACCCCTTCTTCCAAGCCAACACAGCCGCACCGGCAGCGTTGTCAGAGGAGAATTCCGGGGCCGCAAAGTACCCGTGATAGCGCTCTCCCAACCGGTGCCGCAGCAAGGAGTTGGAGCACACCCCGCCGGAAAATACCACCGGCAAGTCCCCCAGCTCTTCCAGCAAGCCACCGCACATCTTGTCCAACACAGCAGCGATGGCCTCGATACAGTGACGCGCGATTTTTTCCACCGGCTCTCCCCGCTCCAGCAGGGCTTTGCATTGGTTCTCAATGCCGGAGAGAGAACAATCGTTGCCTTTCAGCACCGGGCGGTATTGGATCTTCTCGTCCCACTTCAAGGCCAGCCGTTCCAACTCTGGGCCGCAGGGGAACCCAAGCCCCAACATGACGCCCACACGGTCCACTGCCTGGCCGGCTTTCAAATCCAAAGAATGGGCCACCCGGTTTACCTGGGGCACCCCTTTCTCTCCCGGAGTGACCAAGAGCGCCTCTGTGGTGCCGCCGGAAACGTGAAAGGCCAGAAACCGTTCTTCCAAAAGCTCCAGCTTCCCAGCGGAATACAGTGCTGCCGCAATGTGGCCCTGCTGGTGGGAGAATCCCTCCACGGGGACTTTCCATGCCTGCCCCAAAAGCCCAGCGGTGTTTTTCCCCACCAAGAAGCATGGCATATAGGAGCCCTCTTCCGTTGTGGGAGCCAGGGATACACCAATGGCTTTGGGGCGGTCTTCCAACCCCTCCAAAATAGGGCCCAGCACCTGGGGCAGCTGCCGCACATGATGAAAGACCGCATCACTTTGGCGAAGGCCCTTTTCCCCCTGCTTCACTGGCAGCAGCATCTTCCGGTTTTCCAACACCCGCTCCCCGTCAAACAGTGCGGAAGAAGTGGTGTAATTGCTGGTATCAATCCCCAGGAACAGTTCACTCATGGGGCTTGTCCTTTGCTTTCTCGGGCGAGGACTTGGCAACAGAGGCCAGTACCCCGTTGATGTAGGGAGCGTCGTCCTTGCCACCGTAAATTTTTGCCAACTCCACTGCTTCGTTAATGGTCACACTGGCGGGAATGCTTTCCTCCCACAGCATTTCGTAGATAGCCAGACGCAGCAGCGCCAGCGTCACCTTTGACAGCCGGCACAAGCTCCACCCCCGGATGTGATTCTCAATAGCCTGATCCACCTCTTCCCGGTGTTCTTCCACACCCAAAGCCTCCCGTTCGGCAAAGCTGCTGGGGATGAGATCCCGGGCCTCCACTGCGTCGTGGAGGATGCTGTCCATGGGTTCCTCCCGCACTGCCTGCTCAAACACTAAAATAAACGCCTGTTCCCTGGCTTCCCTTCTCGTCATAAAGCCAACCTCCAAAATAAATAAAAAGCCCACCGTTTCCACGGTGGGCCTTTGCAGCAGATCCTTCGTACATAGATTGCATTTTCAAGCTTCACCGGGAAACCGCACATTGGGACGGTTTGTGAAGCTATTATATCACACTCTTGACGCAATACCAAGTTAATTTGTTCCGATTATTTTGATTTTATCCGCACTCAAGCCAGTTTGCTCCATCACGATCTCCTGAACGATCAACGTGTCTGCTTCTTCCACAGAACCTGCCATTACCACGCTGCACTCCTCTTCCGTGATATACGCAACACACTGGGAGTATCCTTTGGCTTGCAGCAAGCTTTCCACGTTGGACTCCTCCAGGATATTCTGGGCAATGGCAGAGGCCTCCTCCACTGCTTGCTGCTTGGCGGCGCTGTCAGAGTCCACGCTTTCCAGCACATTGTCCAACAGTTCCAATGCCTCGTCCCGTGAACTTTGCCGGTCCACACGGGCTTGGGCCAGGGCGTCTTCTTGGGCAGCGGTTTCTGTGGAAGACTGCAAATCATCCGTGACAGTTTCCACATAGGCGTTGTTCACCAGCTGCGCCGCACCCAATTGGCTTGTTTCTGAGGAAGTATCCTCTACCGGCAGGGTATTAGTGCCTGCAAATTGCCAATTGAGGTACACCGCTGCTCCCAAAGCCAACACCAAAGATGCCAACACAAGCTGTTTTTTTCCAAATTTCATAGGTAATCCCTCCAAAGAATGAACTGTTCTATTGGTCAAGCTACGCGCTTCCAACGACACACACTTTCGCGGTAGAAACATCCAGCGCAGTACACACTGCTGTCAGGAGTTTTTCCTGCACCGCGGGGTCCCCTGCCATACGGCTGACCACTACCACACCCTTTACTTTCGGCTGGGTCTTTGTCACGGTCAAGGCATATTGGCTGCCCTGGCTGTCTTCCAACAGGACATGGGTGTTCTCCTGCTCCAAAGATGCCCTTCCGTCCTCCTGCTCAGAACTCTCCCGCTGATCCGAAGCGTAAAGGTTGCGGCCATTGTCCTCCAAGGTTACCACTACCGTGGGGTCTTCCTCCCCGGTGATGGCGGTGACCAGGCGGGAAATTTCCTGCTCCAATTGATCACTGGAAATTTCCACAGGGGCCTCCCGGGATTCCTGGGGATCGGCGGTGCTTTCCGGCTTCCAAAAGGAGGAGAGGCCGATGAAGGCAATGCCGCAGATGCCCAGGATTACCACCAGCTTTAAGGGCTTTTCCCGCTGGAACCGCTTACGCAGGGCCTGTTTCCAGTTTTCTGCTTCCATAGTTCTCCTTTCCGGACTCTCACCCTTCCACAGTGACTGAAACGGCCACATCCTCCCCCAGGACATTTTGAAGCAGCGCACGCGCCTGCTCTTCCTGGCTGGGATATTGAAACGCCGCAGCCACCTCGGTCAATACTATGCTGCCATCCTCCTTTCTATCTGTGAAAACCTGGATTTCTTTTGCCTGAAGCCCCACAGTTCCCAAAAGCCCCTGCACATATGCCTCCAAATCCTCCACAGCTGCCTGTTCCACCTGCTCTTCCACATAGGAGGCAAGCTCTTCCTGCTGCCGAAGGGATGACTCTTGAGAAATGGGCAGTTCCACATCCAAAGAAAGAAAGGAACCCACCGCAGAAAGGATCACTGCTAAAACAGCCAAACTTCCCACGAAGCGGGTCATTTGATCCTCTGGGCAGAATTTTTGCAGCATTTCCGTGACAATGAGCACCAGGCACACCGTCAAGATGCTTTCCATCACAGCGTTCATAAGCTTCCTTTCATAAAGACCACCAGTGCCGCACTGACCACCGCCACCACGCAAACGCTGGCAAGCACTGCAAGGATCATTTTTGCCACCGACCCACAAGCCTTAAAAAGACTGGAAAGCCGGGACATATCAAACAGGTTGGCAGCCACTTCTCCCAGCTGGCACACCCCCAGCCACAGGGCAGCCTCCAATGCAGCGGGGGCAAAGATGCAGATTGCGGCCAAAATGCCAAAGGCGCCCACTCCGGATTTGACGATCCGCACACTGTTTTGAATGGCCGTCACGGCGTCCCCAAATGCGCCGCCCACAATGGGGATGGCCGAGGAAGCCAACAGCTTCACAGTCTTTCCCGTGGCCGCATCCACTTGGGCATTGAGCGCGGTCTGCACCGACAGAATGCCTGAAAACAGGGTGACTGCCAGCACCAGCGCCCATTTCCCGAAACTGTATAAACTGGAAAGCAGGGCGTCGAATTTTCCCCCACAGAGGGATGAGGCAAGTGCCAGCATGAGAAAACCATGCAGCAGCGGCACAAGAAGAGCCGAAGAGAGCACCGGGATGGCGCTGCCAGCAGCCAATGTTAAAAAACTATACCCGCCCCCCACTGCTTGGTTCCCCGAAGCAACCAGCAGTGCGGAGTACACCGGCACACTGGCTCCCAAGAACACACAGGTGCTTTGCACCACTTGGTCCGCAGCCCGGATCAGCCCCAGGAGCGGGGCGGTGAGCACGCCGGCACAGGCCACCGTGCCAGCCAGCAAGGAAACGCCGCTGCCCTCTTCAAAATTTCCAGCCAGACGGCAGAGCACCACCACGCCGATCAAAGAAGCCAACCCCTTGAGGGGGGCTGCCAGCTTTTCCCGCAGCAGCTTGGAACCGGTTTCCAACAGCCCCTCCCCGTCCCCGGCAGACCATTGCCCCTCTTCCACCCCCATTTGGGAGAGTAACTCTTGGGTTTCTTTGTCCAAAGAACCGTAAAGCTCCCCGGCGCCGCTCTTTTCAGCAATACTGGAAACCTCGTCTGCTGATGCAAAACAGGGGACCCACCACACCAAGCACACCGACAACAGGCACAGCAGAAATATCCGTTTTTTCACACAGTCCCACATCCTTACAGGGCGGCGATCTCCCCCAAGTAATCCAGTATTTTCGTGATGGCAGGCAATGCCGCTGCCAAAACAGCCGTACGGGCTGCCAGCTCTACCGTGTAGGAAAGGGCGGACTCCCCCGCGTCTTTGCACAGCCGCGCCACCACTTGCCCTACCACGGTGATGCCCACTGCCCGAAGCACTAGCTTTACCGCATCCCCCTCCAGGGCCCCAAGTTCCGCTAGGCCCTCGATTTGGCGGAGAAGCGGCTCTGCCCTGCCCAACACGGTAAGCAGCAAAAGGATCGCTCCTGCCAAACTGATCAGCAGGGCAAATTCTTTATTGCTTTTTTGTACCAAGGCGGCAAAGAACACCCCGCACAAAGCCACAATCCCAATGCCTAAAAACTCCATGGCTACAGGGAGAAAATAGACTTGACCGTTTGGAACAAGGTGTCGATCTGCCGCAAAATCATCATCAACACCACGATCAATCCTGCCAGGGTGGTCATCATGGCCTGTTCCTCCCGTCCGGAGCGCATAAGCAGCTGGTTGAGCACAGCAACGATGATCCCAACGGCGGCAATTTGAAAAATGAGATCCACTTCCATGAGGGCGTCCCTCCCTTTCCAGTCCTTGTTTAGAGCAGCAGCAAGCTCATTGCCACTCCGGCAAACAAACCCAGCGCCACGGAGATTTTAGACTTTTGCCGGGCCTCTATTTGCGCCTGTTCCAGCCGCGGTGCTAAAAGCCCCTGGTACATGGCGATATGTTCCAACTGCCCCTGAACATCGGTGGCGCCCAGCTCTTTTACAAACCCCAAATACATCTCCCGGTCACCCCTGTCCCAGAGGAGCTCCTCCCCCGCCCGGGACAGAGCCCCCACCGGGTCTATGAGGAATTCCCCATCCCGTTCCGCCAAGCGGCAAAACCGAGACTCCTGCCGCTCTAAGATCAACTCCCGCAGACTGCCTGCGGAATAGCGGATCCCTGTTTGGAAGTTTTGAAGCAACGTCATCCAGTCAAGCAACAACCGTGCCCTGCGCTGCAGTCTTGCCGCAGCCAAGATCCCTGCCAGCAACCCGCTGAACAAAACCAGCCCTGCTCCTATCAGTTCCACAGCATTTCCCACCCCCTTTGTACTTCCCTGCCGTGGGGATGAATGCGGAGATCTCTCCAGGCGCTTGGCGTCCCACAAGGCACACCGCTGTTTGAAAGGCCCCTGTTTCCAGGAGAGCGCGGCACAGCGGACGGCTGTAAAGCGTTTCGGCTTGCCCGTGGACGGAGGCAATCAATGCCACCCCAGAGGCCACCACCCTTTGAACAGCTTCCAGGTCGTGCTGGCCCAGCTCATCGCAGACGATCACTTCTGGGGAAAGGGAACGCAGGGCCATTTCCATCCCCGCGCCTTTCGGGTAACCTTGCAGCAAGTCAGCGTTAGGGCCCAGGTCAAAGCCTCCCAGCTCCCCACGCTCGTCCACTACCGCCACACGATGGCTAGGGCCAAACCGCCCCCAGGAAAGGGAACGGGCCACGTCCCGCAAAAAGGTGGTTTTCCCACTGGAAGGCGGCCCTGCCACCAGGACGCCTCCCTCCCAACCCACGTCTTCCAAAAACAGCCTGTCCCCACATCCAGGAAGATCCCTGGGGATGCGGTACACCAAGGAGGTAATCTCCCGGATGGTTTGGACAGCCCCCTTCTCTGTCACAGCGCTGCCGCAAACCCCCACCCGGCAGTTCGCGCCCATCCATATGAACCCCTGCCGGAGCTCTTCTTCGTGGCGGAAAACCGAATGCCCGCAGGCTTGCAAAAAAAGTTCCCGCAGCTGGGCATCCCCTGCCACCACACCCTGCTCCGAAGCCCGGGATACCTCCCCGGATTTTGTGGGGAACAATGTGCCCTCTCTGCCGCAAATCGACAGGGGCATTCCCCGGCTGATATGGATGTCAAAGGCCTGGGTCTTTACCCAGTGAGGGACTGCCAGCAGCAAGTCCCGATATAGGCTGATTTGCCGGGCCACGTAATCAAACCCAGAAGGTTCCATAGATCGCTCCTCCTTTGTCCATGAGTTGTTCATATCTATGGACAGGGCCATGGAAATAGAACCCAGCAGGGCAAAACAAAACTCCCCCGCTGGACAGCGGGGGAGTTTTCTGATGTTTAAAGGCTTGCGTTCTCTTTTAATTCCTCATATGCTACAAATGCCTGGAGCACTTGGCGGTCTGTGGCATAGGTGACCAATCCCAACGCCTCTTGAGGGGATTTCCAGCAGATTTCCAACACCTCTTCCGGCTGGGGCCGGGCATGGTCTTTTTTGGCCTTAGCGGCGAAATAGATGACATCTTTCATCACACCAGGCTTTGGTGAATAGGCAACTATCTCCCGGAAAGAGGTGTCCAACTCCACCTTCAAGCCGGTTTCCTCCTTGATCTCCCGCAAGGCTGTTTCCGCCTCTGTTTCCTTTTTTTCCACGTGGCCTTTGGGGAATGCCCAATGCCCTCCGTTTTTGTGCTTGATCAGCAGCACTTCCATTCCGGCATCACCATCCCGGTACACCACGGCTCCGCAGGATTTTTCTTTTTCCAAAGCAAAAACCTCCTTTTTTCCATGAGATCCATTGGAAAAGGGGCCTGTCCCGGGTTTCGCCCAGGCAGCCCCTGTAATCCATTATTTTACAGAAAAGCGATATTCCGTTTTGGTGGCAAAAACCTTCCCCGGCTCCAGATACTGAAAGGGGAAGTTCTCATGATGCACCGAGTCCGGATAGAACTGTGTTTCCAAGCAGAACGCAGTGTGAGGCTTCATGGCGTTGCCGTCTTTCCCCACTAAACCTTCCACAGAATTGAAGGTGTAAAGCTGCACCCCTGGCAGATCGGACCACACTTCCATCACACGGCCGCTCTCTGGCTCAAAGGCTTCGCCAAACTTGCGGAAGCCCTCTCCATCCACACAGAAATTGTGGTCAAACCCACCGTTGAGCTGGATCATGTGATCCTGGGCAAACAGATCGTCCCCCAGCTTCTTGGGGCTGGTGAAATCCAACGGCCCGCCCAACACGGAAGCCAGCCTACCGTCGGGGATTAAATCGTCCGATACGGTGGTGGTTTCTTTGGCGTTCAGGGTCAGGTAGGTGCCGCCCACTTCCCGAGAAGGATCGCCGGTCAAGTTGAAAAAGGCGTGATTGGTAGGATTAAATGGCGTAGCTTGGTCACAGGTACCCTCATATTCCAAAGACAGGGTATTATCCGCTTTCACCGTATAGATGACCTTCATCTCCAAGTTTCCGGGGTATCCTTCGTCACCGTCCGGACTCAGATAGGTATACGTGACAGAAGGCTCTTCCCCATCTTGTACCTGGGCCTGCCACAGTACCTGGTGGTACCCACCCGGGCCGCCGTGCAACGTATTGTTCCCGTCATTTTTCGAAAGGGTATAAGTCTTGCCCTGTAAGGTAAACGCTGCGCCGCCGATACGGTTGGCATAGCGGCCCACAAAGGCGCCTTGAAAATTAGAGCCAAAGTACTCTTCCAAAGTGCGATGGCCCAACACTACATCCCCGAGGACTCCATTTCGGTCAGGAACCCACAACTGCACAATCCGGCAACCGTATGGGGTGGTGACCAACGTCATCCCGCCAGTGTTTTTCAATGTGTATACCGGGACCTCCCGGCCATCGGGAAGCCTCCCAAAAACCGTTTTTTCCACAGACATGGAATCAGGCCTCCTTGCCCAACAATGCCGCGCCGATGATACCGGCGTCGTTGCCCAGCTCCGCCCTGCAAATCACAGTCTTTTTAGCGGAATTGCGGGCATACTGTTCACGCTCCACAAACTCCCGAACAGGCGCCATTAAAGTTTCCCGCTCATTGGAGATACCGCCGCCAATACAAAGGATATCCGGCTGGAAAATATTGATCATATCTACCAGGCCTACACCAAGATACTTCACATACTCATCCACAATCTTTTTGCCGACAGGGTCACCCTGACGCATGGCATCGAACGCGGTACGGCCACTGACCTTTTCGATATCGCCGTCCACCAGCGTCCACAGGGGGGAGTCCTTGGGGGCTTCCTTCATATGCTCTTTGGTTGTCTTAATCAAACCAGTGGCAGAGGCATAGGTTTCCCAGCAGCCATGGCGGCCGCAGGTGCAGGGACGTCCATCCACCACGATGACGGAGTGTCCCAGTTCAGCGCCGGCAAAGTTGCTGCCGGAATAGATCTTGTGGTCGATGATGATGCCACCGCCTACGCCGGTACCCAAGGTGATGGCCACAGCGTTGTCCGCGCCCTTGAGCGCCCCGGCCATATACTCACCGAAAGCGGCAGCGTTGGCGTCGTTTTCCATGAGGACTTTTTTGCCTTCCAAACGTTCCGAGAGCATCTTCTCCATGGGTGTGTTTTTAAAGGGCAGGTTGTTGGCATATTCGATAATGCCAGTGGCTTTGTTGATGGTCCCGGGAGAGCCCAGGCCTACCCACGGAACATCATCCAAGGTGATGTTAGCGTTTTTCAACGCGGCGTAAACTGTTTCCGCCATGGCATCAGCCACTTGCTCGGCGTTATCGAGCTTCGTTTTCGACGTAGCGCGGGCAATGATCTGATTGTTATCGTCCACGATACCGACGGCAATGTTGGTGCCGCCAAGGTCAATTCCAAGATAGTACATAGCAATTGCTCCTTTAGAAAAAATTCGGGTCCTCCCCTATGTAATTTCAAGTATACTATAATGAGGTACTAAATGTAAATGCATTTCTTTTGAATTTTCCAGTATTTTTTACAGGAGCCTCCCCTTGATTTTCCTGCGGCTCTGTGGTAACATAAAAAAGCTATCTGGTAATGGCTATTTGCCGCTGTGGTGAAATCGGCAGACACAAGGGACTTAAAATCCCTCGGTAGCAATACCGTACCGGTTCAAATCCGGTCAGCGGCACCAGGTTACGATCCATGCGCCCCACTTTGTCGGGGTGCATTTCGTTTTTTACCCTTGTTGCAAAGGCAAAAGTGGGATGCTATACTTCCTTTTAAGGAGAGAGTCCCGCGAAAAAAGGGGGAATTAGCTTTGGTCATTTTCGACTTGGATGGCACACTCTACCGAACCCATGAAACTACCCTTCCAGCCTTCGAAGCAATTTGCCAGCAGTACCAGCTTCCACTGACAGAGGAAGACAAAAACTTTTTGCTTTACACCACCACTCAATCCCTATTAAACCGGCTGGCACCTGATATGCCCCCAGACCAGCAGGCAGCCTTTCGTGAAAAACTCAAACAACGAGAGCTTCAAGCTGTAAAGGAATCCGGTCACTTGTATGACCAGGTTGGGGAACTGCTCTCTTCCCTATTTCATGAAGGCGTTGAACTGGCAATTTGCGGGATGGGTAACCAGGAATACATCGAAGCTGTGTTAGAGCATTGCCAAATCCGCCAATACTTTTCCTACATCTCCTATCGAATCGGAAACCGCACAAAAGGAGAAGCCTTGGCCGAACTTTTATCGGAATCCCATAAAACTCCTGAACAGTGTATACTGGTAGGCGACAGCATCACCGACTTAAATGCAGCAAGGGAAAACCATGTCCCTTTTATCGGTGTGGGCTATGGGTACGGCGCAAAAGAGATTGCCCAAGCAGACTTTATTGCAGAAAATGTGGCGCAGCTGGGCAGTCTCTTGCACTACATGATGATTTACCAACGAATCACACGGGATCTTTCTTACCTTCCCAAACCAGTGACCGTGGGTATCAACGGTGTGGACACCTCTGGGAAAAGCGTTTTTGCATACAATTTGGAACGGTTTCTAAAAAGCCAAGGTGCGCAGGTGGAATTGCTTCACTTAGATGATTTTCACAATCCGCGGGCCATCCGAAGCCTTGATCGTTCCCCTCAAGGGTATATCGACCATGCGTTCAACTTGGAGGCATTGGCAGAGCTCATTTCCAGTGCAAAACAATCGTCTCGGGCAGTCAACTTGGATTTATTGGATTTAGACCAAGACACTTATACCAAAAACCACACATATCATTTCACAAAGGATACGATTGTCCTTGTAGAAGGTGTGCTCCTATTTCGCCCCCCGCTAGATAAGTTGTTTGATTACAAAATCTTTTTAGATATCTCCTTCCAAGAAGTACTGCGCCGTGCTGCGAAACGAGATGTTCCAAAATACGGGGATGCCATTTTAGATCGGTACAAACAACGCTATATTCCCGCTCAGCAAATTTATTTTAAACAATTCGATCCTATTCGCCAAGCCCAAATGGTAATAGATAACACTAATTTTTCAAATCCCAGGATGCAGTTTTCCTCAAAAACTCGCCGCCCCTAATGGTTCCCCCATCGATTTCACCCGCACGCAGGAAGCGTGCGGGTGTTTTTCTGTACAAGCGCAGCCGCTAGGGACACAACTGTGGCCGAAATCATCGATAAGGCAAAAACGCTGCCGTTAGTTGTTGGCACGCCTCTTGGTATGGCGGGTTCCTCCCTCCAGATCGTTGTATCAAATCGGAGCTTCCCAAGAGAAACCTATGCCTAACCCCTAGTTTTAAACCGAAAAAAGACCCTGCCTTTTTTTGGGGGGACTTCCACCGTTGGGCGGTGGCTTTCAAGGGCTTCCTTTTTTCTTAGGTTTTCTAAGAAATAGGGCCCATCGTAGCCGGTTCTGTCGGACGCACATCATCTCTCCCTCTTATCTCGTGCTTCTATGTGTTGCCTTTTCAGCCCTTCCCGGGCTGCTTTCCCTTCTACCTGTTTCTCAGCATATCTCCCCAACAACACTCAGCCCCATTGGTGCATTTTCCCTATCTTCCCTTGACAACCAGCCCAAACTCCGCTACCCTGGTAGAAACAAGGAGGGAACAGTATGACTACTATCGCCGTCATTGAGGACGACCTGCCCATCGGGAATCTATTGGAGGAAGTGCTGGAACAGCAGGGTTACGCTGTACGCCGGGCCTATTCCGGTACGGAGGCACTGTATCTCTTAGAACGGGAGACGCCGGATTTAGCACTGCTGGATCTAATGCTTCCTGGCCTTCCCGGGGAGGAGGTGCTGCCCCATTTGCAGGGTATTCCAGTGATCGTTCTCAGCGCCAGGGCCGGGTTGGAGGACAAGGTAACACTGCTGTTGGACGGGGCGGCAGACTATTTAACAAAGCCCTTCGAAATCCCCGAGCTGCTGGCCCGCATCCAGGTACAGCTTCGGGCCCAGGAAGCGCCCCGCTCCCCGGTGCTCAAATGGCAAAACATTATATTGGATCAAAAGAGCTGCGGGGTAACAGTGGCGGGGGATCCTATCCACGTCACCAGGACGGAATACGCACTGTTAAAACTCCTGCTGATGAACCCGGGGAAGGCTGTGGCAAAGTCGGTTATTTTGGACTCTATCAGCCAAGACACCCCAGACTGTACAGAGAGCTCCCTCAAGCAGCACATGAGCAACCTGCGAAAAAAATTGCGGGACGCCGGGGCTGGAGACTGCATCCAGTCAGTGTGGGGCATTGGATTCCTGTTGGGGGCACCAAAATCTTGACAAAATCTTGACCCTTTTCTTTGCCGGTTTCTTGATCATTTCATGGTAAGATGGCACCAAACCGCAAGGAGGTATCAAACATGGAAGCTGTGTTGCAGACCTATGAGCTTTGCAAGCGCTACCGGCGCTTCACTGCCCTGGAGAATGTGAACATTAACGTGCCCAAAGGAGCCATTTACGGCCTAGTTGGTAAAAATGGCGCGGGCAAGACCACCCTCATCCGGGTGATCTGCGGCCTGCAAGAACCCACCGCCGGGGACTACGCCCTGTATGGAGCACGATCTGGGGAAAAGGCCCTTCACAGAGCCCGGCGGCGGATGGGCGCCGTGGTGGAAACCCCTTCCCTCTACCCAGACATGACCGCTGAGCAGAATCTGAAACTCCAATACCGTGTTCTGGGCTTGCCCGATGAGAAGGGGATCCCAGAACTGTTAGAGTTGGCGGGCCTTTCCCGCACTGGGAAGAAAAAAGCCGGTCACTTCTCGTTAGGGATGAAGCAGCGGCTTGGAATTGCCGTGGCCCTGTGCGGCGACCCGGATTTTCTGGTGCTGGACGAGCCCACCAACGGCCTGGATCCCCAGGGCATTGTGGAGATGCGGGAGCTGATCTTAAAGCTCAACCGGGAGCGGCAAATCACCGTACTGATCTCCTCCCACATTTTGGACGAGCTGTCGAAGCTTGCCACCCACTACGGCTTTTTGGACAAGGGACGGCTGGTGCGGCAGGTCACCGCCCAAGAGGTGGAGGCCGCTTGCCGCAAGTGTTTGCGAGCCACTGTCACCAACGCCCCCGCTTTGTGCTTTGTGCTGGACAAAATGGGGCTTCTCTACGCTGTAGCCGGGGAGAACCAGGTGGATATTTACCAGCAGGTAAACGTCACCCAGCTGGTGGATGCTCTGAAAGAAGAAGGATGCCAACTCATCTCCCTCAAAGAGCGGGACGAGAGCTTGGAAAGCTACTTTATCAATTTGGTGGGAGGCGAGCGGGATGCGTAATTTGATTTCGGCAAACCTGTACCGGCTGGTACGCTGTAAACTATTTTACTTCATGCTTTTGGCACAAGCAGCTTTCGAGATACTGTTGATAAAGTCAAGCCAAGTGGATCTGGGCTTGACGAATGCCGGTCCAGACTCAGATATGTTCGCCTATCCTACCTGGAGCTTTCTCATGGTGTCCGCTTTGTGCGGGCTGTTTCTGGGAAGCGGGTACAGCAGCGGCACCTTCCGCAACCAGATAATCTGCGGCAGAAGCCGTTCCCAGATCTACTTGGTAAGCTGGGTTACGGCCCTGTTTATCGCCCTGTGTCTTGGCCTTACCGCTGAGATTGTGGGAACCGTTTACGGGCTGATCTTCTGGGGGCCTTTCCAGATGGAAGACTGGAAGCTGGCCGGGTATTTTTTGGGAACTTTGGGAACAGTGTTGGCCGGAGGCTCTCTGGCCGCGCTGCTGGCCATGGCTATCTCCAACCGGTCGGCAGCTGTTGTGACCAGCCTGCTGGTATTTGTGACCTTACTGTTTGTAGGGAACTATGTTTTCGCCCTGGTCAGCGAGCCCCCTACCGTACCGCCCGTGGAAGAAGTACAGATGGGAAACATCACCATGTACCAGCCCGACTACAATGCCCCGGAGGTACCCAATCCCCAATACGTGGACGGACCCGTCCGGGTGGTTTTGCAGGTTCTGGCGTATTTTCTTCCCACCAGCCAATACTTCCAGTTTGTCAATCTAACAGCAGAAAAACCCTGGGAGCTGGCAGGGCTGTCCGTCCTGTTCACTGCCCTGACCACGGCGGTGGGGATTATCCTATTCCGGAAGAAAGACATCAAGTAAGGAGCGGATTCTATGGGCTGGTTGGCAGCGTCGGTACTGGCGGTGATTGCGGCAACACTGGGGGTAAAGATCTGGCTGCTGCACCGGGGCGTAAAGGCGCTTCGGCTGGATTTGGCCCAAAAACTGGACAGGGACACCAATACCCTACTATCCCTGCCATGCCGGGACAGGGAGCTGCGGCGGCTGGCGGCAGCCCTCAACCAGGAGCTGCGGCTGCTGCGGGAGGAGCGCCTGCGCTACCAGCAGGGCGACCGGGATGTGAAGGAGGCGGTGGTGAACGTCTCTCACGACCTGCGCACGCCATTGACAGCTCTTGCCGGCTATGTGGAACTGTTAAAAGGTGAGGCCCTTCCCCCGGACGCCTCCCGGTACCTGAGACAAATAGAAGGCCGGACGAAGGCTATGAAAGCCATGACCGAGGAGTTGTTCCGATACTCTCTGGCGGCGGATGAAACTTCCCTCACCCTAGAGCCCGTAGACCTGCGGGCTGCGGTGGAGGAAAGTTTGCTGTCCTTTTACGGGGCCTTCCAGCAAAAGGGCGCCGTCCCCCAGGTATTCCTCCCTGAAAGCCCGGTGGTGCGGCAAGTGGATCGGGGCGCCCTCTCCCGCGTGCTGGGGAATATCCTGGCAAACGCCCTGAAGTACAGCGAAGGGGATTTGGCGGTCACGGTCACCCAACGCGGCCAAATGATTTTCTCCAATCTGGCCCCGGGATTGGACCCGATCTCCGCCGGGCGGCTGTTCGACCGATTTTATACTGTGGAAAGTTCCCGGCAATCCACAGGGCTGGGGCTCTCTATTGCCAAAGAGCTGGCTCAGCGCATGGACGGCAGCATAGGGTCGAACTTTCAAAACGGCACACTGACGGTGTGGGTGGAATTTCCAGCCAGATAGAAAAGCTGGGCCCACGCAGTTCCGAAACTTAACCATTATGCGAACGATCCCGGGGAAGCCTTTGGTTGTCTGGGAAAACCCGGCTATACCTTCATCTCCACAAACCACCGTCCGCTGGTTTCGTAAAGGTAGGTTTCCTTCCCCTTGATTTTCACCACATAGCGCCGGGCCAGTTCCCCGGTGGTGTGTGCCTTGCCGAGAGCCGTTTCCCGGCTGTCCTCGATCTCATACACCGGCCCAGTAGCCAGAACGATTTTCTGGGGCCGCACGCTGCCATCAATGTAGTGGGTAGCAACCACCTCCACATACTGTTTGCGGCGGACAAAATCTTTCATGCGGGAGCATCTCCTTCCGTTCCCAACTCTGTTATCGCGTAAATATTCCCAAATGGAACAGCAGCCTCTTTCAATATCAAGAGCGGCTCTACACTGTCTGCCCACCCCATCTCACTGGCCGCCGCGGCTTTCCCATCAGTTTGTCCGGCACAAAATCGAAAACCGTGATGAGTGGGCTCACCGCAAGGCAAATCGTGCCGTCAGGACAGTTTTCAGCAACCTCCAAGTTGATGGTGTAGGAACAGCGCCCCTGTTGTGCCCTCCATGCTGACGTAATAAGGCTTGAGGTTGTTGCGGGCACCGTGCCTTTTCTGCGCAGATGGCTGCACGCTTTCTTACAATATCGAAAATTAGTTCGATCACTGCGTTTTGATTATAGAACATAATTTCGAAAAACGCAAGGCCCAAGATATGGCAAGAGCGATATGCCTTTTGAGAAAAAGCAGGGGCAGGATCAGGTCAAACTGGCGCTGCCTCTGTTGTTTCTTTCAACAAAAATAAATGTTCCCCGGTCATTTCGCCGGGGGACATTTATTTTTTTACAGCAACAGGCTGGAACCGTTTCCAGCCTTGGAACCGTTTCCAGCCTTCGCGCAATGCTTGGATTGATTCTACAAAGTTTTCATTGGAGTTCCTAATGATGCTGACGGTCTGGGCGCGGGTAGCCAAAAAAGGGCACAAAATTTTAAAGAAGTATTTGAGCGTTAGCGACGAATATGCTATAATCAAGTCGAATACAAGAAAAATTTCGTATATTATGAGAGGTTCCATTCTACAGTTCTCAACTGGTTTTGGTTTCAGAAAGGATGGGCATTCCATGGCCACAAAAACACTCTATACACTGATCGTCGCTGATGATGAGGATGAACTGCGCGAAGCGGTTTGTACTATGGTCCCCTGGCAGGAATACGGCTTCAAACTGCTGGGCAGTGCCAGCAACGGACTGGACGCTCTCCAAATGGTAGAACAGTACGAACCCGACCTGCTGCTGACCGATATCCGGATGCCCTTTATCTCCGGCATAGAGCTTGCCCGCCACGTCCGGGAGGTTCGCCCCGCCACCAACATCGCCTTTCTCAGTGGCTATGACGACTTCGAGTACGCCAAACAGGCCATTCAATACAACATCATCAGTTATATGCTCAAACCTTTAACCCTGGACGGTTTGATCGCGGAGCTGCGCATTATCCGCAAAAAAATCGATGCCCAGTTTGCCTTATTCCGCCAGGCAGAGGCCCAAGAGGCCGCCCAAGACAAGCTCACCCCTATGCTGATGCCCCTGGTGCTGGACGACTACGCAGAAGCATGGGACGATTTACAGGCCGAAGCCTATGGTAGGGAATGCGGGCTCCTTCGGGACGAGTTGGACAAACCTTGTTACACGGTAATGGTGTCCACCTTGTTGGACAAGGCGGGGGCAAACCGTACCACGCCCTCTTTTGTGGCGCCGGTTAATTCACTGTCGTCCAAGTATTTGCGAGGAGTGAACTTTTTTGCTGGCGGGAAAGTCATCTCTGTTTTGATGGGGAACCCCTCGGATTTTGAAGAATACCTCCATATTTTAGCGGACGAGATTTCTCAGATGGCTGTCCGCATCCTAGGGATGCGCTGCCGCATTGGGATCAGCCGCATGACCAACTCCCTCACCGCCCTTCACACCGCCTACAAAGAGGCCATGGAAGCTCTTCGGCAAGGCGACCCTTCGGAAAGTTATGTGCAGTTTATCAACGACTTGGCACCTGCTGCCAAAGGCGGGCACCTGCTGTGCAAACGGGCGCTGGAAGCCCTAGACCAGCACTACATGGAAGAAGACCTCTCCCTGGTATCCCTCAGTGGGATGTTGGATGTAAGCCCCAACCACCTCAGCGCCTGCATCAAAAAATATGCCGGGGAAACCTTTATCAACATCCTCATTGGGAAGCGCATGGAAGCTGCCCGGGAACTGCTTGTGAATTCCACCATGAAAATCCAAAACATCGCAAAAAAATGCGGCTACACCGACCAGCATTATTTTAGCTACTGCTTTAAAAAGTACTGCGGGGAGTCTCCCAACGCCATGCGCCGCAGGCTGGAATCGGAAAAGGAGAGCGTCAAATGAATCAGGAGAAAGCGCCCCACACAGGGCTGCGCGTCACCACTATTTTGGTGTCTATGGTGGTGGGGATCGTCGCCATCATCTTGTGTTGCCTTACTGTGCTGTTTATGAACCGGTACAGGGACTCCGTACTGCAAGGCGCACGCACCACCAGTATCCAGGCAGTTTCCCAGGTTTCCAGTACTGTTGCGAACTACCTCTCAGATATGAACATTGCTATGGACCTAGTAGAGGAATCCATGACAGAAAATGACTTCGCCAGGAATGAGCTTCTGGAAGCTTTCTTGTCTTTCCGGCCCGACGTAGTAGCCGTGACCAGCTACGACTCCGACGGCACTTTGCTGCACTGCTGGTCCCCTGGCCAGCAGCTGCGGGAAGATTTCAGCCAAAATCTCTCCTTTAACCTGGAAAAAGCACGTTCCACGGAGGACTCGTTTTTATCCCTCCCTCACGTGGAAAGCATTTTCATAGGGTATTATCCCTGGGTGGTTACCTTGACCGCCCCCCTCCCCCAAAGGGGTGAGATCGCCTGGGTGTCGCTTGACTTGAGCTTTTCCAGCATTGCCAGCCATATCAATAATGTGAGCATTGGCCAGCACGGCTATTGTTTCCTCATGGACAAGGACGGCAACATCGTTTACCATCCACAACAACGGCTGTTATACTCTGGCTTGAAATCTGAAAATACCGCCAAGCTGGCAGCATACGCCGATGGTGCCTATACGGATGACACCGCTATTTACTCGCTCACCAGTGTGGCTGGGAGCGACTGGCGCGTGGTGGGGGTCAGCTATATGGACGATCTAGTAAACCAGAGCGTGCGGGAAATGATCCAGCTTTTGCTCCTGCTGGCCATAATCACTCTGATTACCGCCCTATTCACCAGTTGGCTCCTTTCCCAGCTGCTGGACCGCCCCTTGCGCAGGCTGGCTTCTGCCATGGAGCACTTTGAAGCCAGCGCTGACCACTTTACCTACCATCCTGTGGGAGGGACCCGGGAAGTGCAGGAGCTTTCCTGTTCCTTTGGGCACATGGTCATGCGGATCCAGCAGTTGATGAACACCGTCCGGGAAGAAGAGGTAAACCTTCGCAAAACTGAGCTGAAAGCGCTGCAGGCGCAGATCAACCCTCATTTCCTCTATAACACCCTGGACTCTATCGCCTGGATGTGCGAACAGGGCCGCAACGCCGATGCCGTCAATATGGTACACGCTTTGGCGAAGCTGTTCCGCATCAGCATCAGCAAAGGCCATGAGCTGATCCCCATTGCCAAAGAGATCGAACACGCGGAAAGCTACTTGCAGATCCAAAAATACCGGTACAAAAACCGCTTCACCTACCATTTTCATGTGGATTCCAGCTGCCTGGAATACCTTTGCAACAAAATCACCATCCAGCCCTTCTTGGAAAATGCCATCAATCATGGCCTGGATCTGATGGTGGACGAAGGCCGTATTGATGTGTCGGTTTTCCAAGAGGGTGATGACATCCTCTTCCATGTGGAGGACAACGGCGTTGGCATGAGCCAAGAGCAAATCGACGCGATCATGGCCCAAGGCCCTAAGGAACATGGCGGCATTGGCATCCGGAATGTCAACGACCGGTTACAGATCTACTTTGGCAAGGAGTATGGCGTGAAGATCAGCAGCCAGCTGGACATGGGTACCTGCGTGGAGATCCGGATGCCCAAGGTAAAGGAGGGAAACTATGAAACGAAATAAATGCGTCTTTCTCTTGGGGACTCTACTGCTCTCTTTTTTGTTTGGGTGCTCTTCCACCGCCAATGCCCCTTCTACCCATACTGTGACCCTTATTGCGAAATCCACCGAAACTGAGTTTTGGCTCTCGGTGTTTGCCGGGGCGGAAGCTGCCGCGGCAGAATACAATATGAACTTAAAAATCGTGGGTCCCAAAACAGAAGAGGACTACGAAACCCAAAACCAAATGGTGGCAGACACCGTAGAAGACGGCACAGAGGCGCTGATCTTTTCCGCCATCCACTACGATAAAAATGCGGCTGCCATTGACGCCGCTTCCCAAAGCGGGGTAGAAATCGTGGCCATTGACAGCAACGTGGCTTCTGACGCGGTAAGCACTTACATTGGTACTGACAACTATGCGGCGGGACAAATGGCTGCCCAAGCGGCTTTGGAACGTGTGGACGGCCAGCTGAATATTGGCATTGTCAACTATGACATCAGCAGCGCCAACGGGCAAGAGCGGGAACAAGGCGCAGTGGATCTGTTGAACAGCAGCGGCAGGGCCCGGGTAGTTGCGGTAATCAACACGTTGGCAGAGGCCCAACAGGCAAAAGACGACACCCTCTCCCTGTTGGAGCAATACCCGGAGATCAATGTCCTGCTGGCCTTTAACGAACCCACCAGCGTAGGTGCGGCCATGGCCATTCAGGAACTGGCCTGTGAGGATTCCATCTTTTTGGTTGGGTTCGACTCGAACGTGGCTTCTGTGGATGGTCTGCAAGACGGTTCCGTAGACGCCCTGGTTGTACAAAACCCCTATGCCATGGGTTATTTAGGCGTGGAGAGCGCTTACAAGCTGCTCAATGGCAAAGGCAACGAATTGGAAAAGATTGTGGACACCTCCACACAGATCGTAGACCGGGAAAACCTTTTTTCCATTGACAGCCAAAAGGCTCTTTTTGCCTTCGAATAGAACTCGTTAGGGCATATTGCACAGGTTTTTTCTCCATTATTTTGGCATATTATTCAGTTGCCATGGGTTTTTACCCTGTTCACGGTGATTTTTCACCTTGTTTCCAGGGCATTCTTCCTGTACTATGTGAGTAGAACAAGGGACAAAAAAGTCCCCGCACAACGGACAAAAGATAAGGAGAGATCACCATGAAAAAAGTGCTTGCTATCGTTCTGGCCGCCTCTTTGGCATTGGGAATGGCCGCTTGCAGCGTTTCCGATTCTCAAAGCTCCACCGGAAGCACAGGCGACAAATCATCATCCAGCAGTTCCACCGTTTCCACTACTTCGGAAGAAAAAGACGACTCTTCCACCGCGGATACCGGCACTGTGGCCAACAAGGATAAGCCCTTGGTTTGGTTCAACCGGCAGCCCTCCAACAGCTCCACTGGCGAGCTGGACATGAACGCCCTCAGCTTTAACGACAACACCTATTACGTGGGTTTCGATGCCAACCAGGGCGCCGAACTGCAGGGCACCATGGTCTTGGATTATATCAAAGCCCACATCGATGAGATCGACCGCAACGGTGACGGCGTGATCGGCTATGTACTGGCCATCGGCGATATCGGCCACAACGATTCCATCGCCCGTACCCGCGGCGTCCGGAAAGCCTTGGGCACCAACGTGGAAAAAGATGGCACCATCAACAGTGATCCAGTCGGCACCAACGCTGACGGCAAGGCCACCGCTGTGAAAGACGGCACCCTGGAAGTTGACGGCAAGACTTACGTTATCCGGGAGCTGGCTTCTCAGGAAATGAAGAACGCGGCCGGCGCCACTTGGGATGCTGCTACTGCCGGCAACGCCATTGGCACCTGGGCTTCTTCCTTTGGCGACCAGATCGACGTGGTTGCCTCCAACAATGACGGCATGGGAATGTCCATGTTCAACTCCTGGTCCAAAGCCAACGGCGTCCCCACCTTTGGTTACGACGCTAACGCTGACGCCGTTGCCGCTATCGCGGAAGGTTACGGCGGTACCATCAGCCAGCACGCTGACGTCCAAGCTTACCTGACCCTCCGTGTACTGCGCAACTCCCTGGACGGCGTGGACATTGACACCGGTATCGGCACCGAAGATGACGCCGGCAACGTCCTCAGCGACGAAGTGTACTACTATGACGCTGAGCAGCGTTCCTACTACGCTTTGAACGTGGCAGTTACCGCTGAAAACTATGAGGAATTCACCGATTCCACCAAGGTGTTCGAGCCCGTTTCCAACCAGCTGGATTCTGCTTCCCACGCTACCAAGAAAGTTTGGCTGAACATCTACAACTCTGCTGATAACTTCCTCAGTGCCACCTATCAGCCCCTGCTCCAGAAGTACGACGACCTGCTGAACCTGGAAGTTGAATACATCGGCGGCGACGGCCAGACCGAAGCCAACATCACCAACCGTCTGAGCAACCCCAGCCAGTACGACGCATTCGCCATCAATATGGTAAAGACCGACAATTCCGCTTCTTACACCGGCCTGCTGAGCCAGTAAGGCATGGCTTACGCTTCATAAAATTCCCGTTCACTAATCAGTAAGTTTGTTAGGGAGAAGGAATTCTCCGGTCAGGAGAAACGCTTCCTGTTCGGCAGAAGGAATTCTCCCTATCTTATTTTGAGAAACCCCCTGGCAGCCTCAGAAACCCATTGACCCTGCCAAACGGTATTATACAGGAGAAACGAACATGGTAGATACAAAAGACGATATTGTCCTGTCAATTCGCGGTATGAGCAAGTCTTTTGGTCGGAACCGTGTGCTTGACCACATCAACTTAGACGTGAAGCGCGGCACTGTGATGGGCCTGATGGGCGAAAACGGCGCCGGCAAGTCTACAATGATGAAGTGTCTCTTCGGCACCTACCAAAAAGACGAAGGACGGATCTATCTTAACAACAAGGAGATCAGCTTTTCCGGGCCCAAAGACGCTTTGGAAAACGGGATCGCCATGGTTCATCAAGAATTGAACCAATGTTTGGAACGCAATGTTATTGACAACCTGTTCCTTGGCCGCTACCCTCTCAATTCCATGGGGGTTGTGGACGAGGGAAACATGAAAAAGAAGGCCTCGGAGCTTTTCCGGAAACTGGGCATCACGGTCAACTTGACCCAGCCCATGCGGAATATGTCTGTATCTCAGCGGCAGATGTGTGAAATTGCCAAAGCAATTTCTTACAACTCCCAGGTAATTGTGCTGGACGAGCCCACCTCCTCCCTGACGGTCCAGGAAGTGGACAAGCTTTTCGAAATGATGCGGATGCTCAAAGAGCAAGGGATCGCCCTCATTTACATCTCCCACAAAATGGATGAGATTTTTGAGATCTGCGATGAGATCTCTGTCCTCCGGGACGGCAAGCTGGTGATGACCAAGAGCACCCAGGACACCAACATGAATGAGCTGATCAGCGCCATGGTGGGACGTTCCCTGGAAAGCCGCTTCCCCCCTGTGGACAATGTCCCTGGTGACACGATCTTGTCGGTGCAGCACCTCTCCACCAAGTACGTCCCCCACTTGCAGGATATCTCCTTCGATGTGAAGGAGGGCGAGATCTTCGGCCTGTACGGCCTGGTGGGTGCCGGCCGTACGGAATTGCTGGAAACCATTTTTGGAGTACGCACCCGTGCTGCGGGCCGTGTATACTTCCGGGGCAAGCTGATGAATTTCAATACCCCCAAGGAAGCCATCAACCACGGTTTTGCCATGATTACAGAAGAACGCAAAGCCAATGGTTTGTTTTTAAAGTGCGACCTCACCTTCAATACCACCATTGCCAACTTGAGCCAATACAAGTCCGGCATTGCCCTGTCAACCCCCAAAATGGTGAAGGCCACCACCAAAGAGATCAAGGTGATGCACACGAAATGCATGGGGCCGGACGACATGATCTCCAGCTTGTCCGGCGGCAACCAGCAAAAGGTGATCTTCGGCAAGTGGCTGGAACGAGATCCGCAGATCTTTATGATGGACGAACCCACCAGAGGCATTGATGTAGGCGCGAAATATGAGATCTACGAACTGATCATCAAGATGGCCAAGCAGGGCAAGACCATCCTAGTGGTTTCCTCCGAAATGCCTGAAATTCTCGGTATTACCAACCGCATCGGCGTGATGTCCAACGGATACCTCTCTGGTATCGTAAACACCAAGGAAACCAATCAGGAAGAGCTTTTAAGACTCAGTGCGAAATATCTATAAACGGGAGGAATTGCAATGGCATCGGCTAAGACTGGTATTCTTACGACCGAGCGGGAGACAGAACTCCGCCGGTCTATCGATGAATATATTGGAAGCATTCAAGCGCAAATTGACGAGCTGCGGGCAGACGGCACCGACAAGGTCATCCGGCTTCAAGGCGAATTAGACAGCCTGAGGCGAGACCGCATCTACAGTCAAGAGGAGAAAAAACAGCTTTCAGCCAAGAAAACCGCGGAACTGAAAAAGGCAAAAGCGGTTGAGGCAAAAAACAAGGCTGAAATATCCAAGCTGATCGGCGACGCGGAAACATATTTGAACGCTCATTTCAAAAAAGACTATTACAACGCTGTGCTGGAAAGCGGCAAGTTAGAGAAAGAACTGGCCGAGAAAAATTATCAATCCACCGTTTCTCAGCTGAAAAAGGAACACGCCCAGACTCTTTCCAAACTTACTGACCCACACGAGATCAAGGATGAGAAGTACGTTCACAAAAACCGGCTGTTCGACGCAAAAATGCAGTTGGCCAAAGACCTGCAAGTGATAAAAGACCGCCGCCACGCAGCCATTGATTACAAGTACCACTTGATCGACCTGCTGCGGATGTCTAAATTCACCTTTGCGGAATCTATGGCCCAAAAAGCGGAGAATTATCGCTACACATTTAACCGCAGGGACTTCCTGCTGCGCAATGGCTTGTACCTGGCCATCTTGGTGATTTTTGCCGCTCTGTGCATCATCACCCCCCTCGTCAAGGGCGTGCCCCTATTGACGGTGAACAATGTGCTGAACATCTTAAAGCAGGCCTCTCCCAGAATGTTCCTGGCTTTGGGGGTTGCCGGACTCATCTTGCTGGCTGGTACGGACCTGTCCATTGGGAGAATGGTGGGCATGGGCATCACGGTGGCAACTATTATCATGCACCAGGGCATCAACACCGGTTCTGTCTTTGGGCTGATCTTTGACTTCACTGGAATGCCCATCCCCCTGCGGGTGCTGTTTGCATTGGTGCTCTGCATCATCCTTTGCACTATCTTTACCACCATCGCGGGGTTCTTTACCGCAAAATTCAAAATGCACCCCTTCATCTCCACCATGGCAAATATGCTGGTCATCTTTGGCTTGATGACCTACTCCACTAAGGGCGTTTCCTTTGGCGGCATCGACCCCAGCATCCCCGACATGATCATCCCCATGATCGGCAACTTCCCCTCCATCATCCTGTGGGCTGTAGCCGCGATCGCAGTTGTCTGGTTCATTTGGAATAAGACAACTTTTGGCAAGAACCTGTACGCAGTAGGCGGAAACGCCGAGGCGGCTGCTGTTTCCGGTATCTCTGTCTTCGGTGTCACCGTTGGCGCCTTTATCCTGGCCGGAATTCTATATGGATTCGGCTCTTGGCTGGAATGCATTCGTATGTTCGGTTCCGGCTCCGCTGCCTACGGGCAGGGCTGGGAAATGGACGCCATCGCAGCTTGCGTGGTGGGCGGCATATCCTTCACCGGCGGCATCGGAAAGATCTCCGGCGTGGTGACGGGTGTGTTTATCTTCACCGCCCTCACTTACTCCCTGACCACCCTGGGCATTGACGCAAACTTGCAGTTCGTATTCTCCGGCATCATCATTCTGGTAGCTGTGATGCTCGATTGCTTGAAGTACGTTCAGAAGAAGTGATTCTTCCCAGCTTTTGATTACAAGAAAAGGCAAGCAACATATAGCTCCCCACAAAGTTCTTCCTCCTCCTAATCTGGGCTTTGTGGGGAGCGCCTTTTTGCAGCCCGATCCCCACAAATTTTAATCTGCCAAAAAGGCGTGTTGCAAAATGCAACACGCCTTTTTCTGTATGGTTTCAAAAACCGCAAAGCAAATTCTTCATCAATCAATAGGTCTCATCGTGGGGAACAGCAGGACGTCGCGTATAGAAGATGCCCCTGTTAAAAGCATTACCAACCGATCGACACCCATACCCATGCCACCCGTAGGAGGCAAGCCATACTCCAGAGCTGTCAAGAAATCCTCATCCACATCACAGGCTTCGTCGTCGCCAGCCGCCTTTAAAGCTGCCTGGGCCTCAAAACGGGTACGCTGGTCAATGGGGTCATTCAATTCGCTGAACGCGTTGGCATACTCCGCTCCGCAAATAAAAAGCTCAAAACGCTCTGTGTACTCCGGGGCCTCCTTATAGCGCTTGGCCAGCGGGGAAATATCCACCGGGTGGCCCGTTAGGAACGTGGGCTGCACCAGCTTATCTTCACAATAGGTTTCAAAAAACAGGTTCAGGATATCACCCTTCTTATGGCGCTCCTCATACTCAATGTGGTGTTCCCTGGCAAGGGCGCGGGCTTGCTCCAGGGTTTCTACCTGGGTAAAGTCTACGCCGGCATACTTTTGAACAGCCTCCACCATGCTGATGCGGGCAAAGGGCTTGTCCAAATCGATCTCCACACCGTCACGTTCCACTTTGCCGGTCCCCAAGACTTTGTGGGCCACCGTACGGACCATATCTTCCGTCAGGTTCATCATACCCTCGAAATCCGTGAACGCCTGATACAGCTCCAACTCCGTGAACTCGGGGTTATGGCGGGTATCCATGCCCTCATTGCGGAACACGCGGCCAATTTCATAGACCCGCTCAAAACCGCCCACTATTAGCCGCTTCAGGTGAAGCTCCAGGGCGATACGCAGGTACATATCAATATCCAGGGTGTTGTGATGGGTGATGAAGGGGCGGGCAGAAGCGCCGCCTGCCTGGGTGTGCAGGACCGGGGTTTCCACCTCCAGGAAGGATTTTCCATCCAGATATTCCCGGATCGCGGTAATCACCTTTGAACGCTTGACGAAGGCATCCTTCACTTCCGGGTTTACAATCAAATCCAAATAGCGCTGGCGGTACCGGGCATCGGTGTCTTTCAAACCGTGATACTTCTCCGGCAGAGGCAGCAAAGACTTGGAAAGAATTACCACACTATCTGCTTTGACAGAAATCTCCCCGCGGCGAGTACGGAACGCCTCGCCAGTCACGCCTACAATGTCGCCAATATCCAGGGAAGCAGTCAGGCTGCGGTAAGCCTCTTCCCCCAGCATATCGATCTTGACATAGAGCTGGATCCGGCCCGTAGAGTCGCGCAGATCCATGAAGGCGGCTTTCCCCATATCGCGCCAGCTCATAATGCGGCCTGCCACAGAAACCTGTTTCCCCTCATACTCTTCCTCAAAGTGCTCCACAATCTCCTGTGCGTGCTGTTTCGCGTCAAAGGAAGTGTATTCGTAGGGGTTTTTCCCCTGGTCTTGCAGGTTTTTTAGTTTCTCCCGGCGTACGCGCAGGATCTCGCTCAAGTCCTGTTCCTCTTCCATCTGAGGTGCCTTTCCGTTCTTTTCCGCCATTCCTATCCGTTCCTTTCGCCATCTGATATTTTGATGATACTTACCGTGAAATAGTGACAATGTGATAGTGGGAAATCCCGGCAGGGGTTTCCACATCAATGGTTTCCCCGGCTCTTGCGCCGATCAAAGCTTTGCCCACAGCAGACTCATCAGAGATCTTCCCGTTACGGGGATCTGCCTCATTCGAGCCCACAATTTTATAATCCCGGCGGGAATGAACGCCAGCGGGGGAGGTCAGTTCCACTTCGATTTTCGAGCCAATGTGCACGGTTTCGTTGTTCAATTCGCTTTCATCAATGACCACGGCGCCCTTGAGCATCACTTCCAGGTCCGCAATACGTGCTTCCACCATGGCCTGGTCGTTTTTAGCCTCATCGTATTCGCTGTTCTCCGAAAGGTCGCCAAAAGACAGGGCAACTTTGATCTTCTCAGCCACCTCTTTACGGCGGACCGTTTTCAAATATTCCAGCTCCTTTTCCAGAGCGGCTAAACCTTCTTCTGTTACAAAATACTGCTTTTCTGCTGTCATTGCTCTTCCATCCTTTGCTAATATGACCCGCACCCGGCAGGCCGATTTATTTAATTATAGTGACCCCGGAGGGCATTGTCAATGTTAAAGAACGCACAAACCCCGGGAATCGCGGAAACCGCGGCTCCCGGGCCGTTTGCTTTCAGTGTATGCGCCTGTGGGGGGAAATAGTCCCCACTGGTTAAATGATGGCGTTCTCGCCTTGTTTTTTCAAATACTTGCCAATGGAGATCGTACCGCCCAGCAAGCCAAACAACATCCCCAAAAGCACATAAGCTCCGTAGAGCAAAAATGCGAAATGATGGATATCCACCACAGTCAAGAAAGGCGCCAGGTTGACAACCACTTCCACCACTTTATCATAAGCGTAATACAGCACCGTGGCGGATACCAAACCGGAAACAATGCCGATAATCATCCCCTCCACGATAAAAGGGACCCGCACAAACCCGTTGGTTGCGCCTACAGACTTCATGATGTTGATCTCCACCCGGCGGGAGAAGATGGTCACCTTGACCGTGTTGGAAATGATAAACAGGGACACCACCGCCAGGATCGCCACAATACCAATGCTGCAATACCGCACCACCCGATCCAAGCCGCTCAGCATATTGGCAATACGGCTGTAATTGGAAACGCTGTCTACGCCGTCAATGGCTTCTACAGCACCGATGGTTTCATCGTAAAGGCTCAAATCATCCAAGGAAATATTATAGCAATCCGGCAAGGGGTTGTTCTCTCCGGTAAACGCGTCGAACAGCGACCCGGAACCTTCCAAGTCCTGCATCATGTTGGAAAGGCCGTCATCCTTTGGCACAAAGGTGCATTCGGAGATGTTGTCGATCTTGCGGATCTCCTCACCGATCCGCACGGCTTCCAAAGAGGGGACATCCCGGCTGAGGACCACTTGGATGGTGTTGCTGCCCTCTACAGTGGCCATGGTGGCGGAAAGGTTCAGAGAAAGCAGGCCGGCAATGCCTGTCATGAGCAAGCAGGCAATCAAAACGCCGATGGACGCCACACTCATGGTGCGGTTTTTCCAAAGGCTTTTCAGGCCTTCCCGGAACAGGTAGCCGATACTGTGCAAACTCATGGTTCCACCTCCTTGTCGTCATCCTCCGGGACGCGCATATGTTCCAGCAAGACTTCCCGGGTGATGGCGTCGGCATCCTGTTCCAATTCATCCTGGTAGGGTTCCGGCATGAGGGCTGCCTCCTCTTTGGCAACGGCAGCCTCCTCTTGGCAGACAGGGGGAGCCGGCTCATACGTTTCCTCATTGTCGTACTCGGCGTAATCGTCATCGTTTTCCACGGCGTCTTCCGGAGAAACATACTGTTCCGGCGGGGCATAAGTATCCTGCATTTCGGCTGTATCCGCCACGATTTCGCCGGAATGGATCTGGATGATGCGTTTATGGAAATGTTTTACCAACGAATGTTCGTGGGTAACCATCAGAACCGTTGTGCCCCGGCGGTTGATCTCGCTTAGAAGATCCACGATCTCAAAGGACAGCGCAGGGTCGATGTTGCCGGTAGGCTCATCGGCGATGATCATGGAGGGGTTGTTCACCAGTGCCCGGGCAAGCCCAACACGTTGGCGCTCGCCGCCGGAAAGCTCTGTGGGGTAATGCTTGGCCTTATGCTGCAACCCTACCAGGCTTAGGATATAAGGCACACGTTTGCGGATGGAGCGGGCGGAAGCCCCCACCACCCGCATGGCAAATGCCACATTGTCGTACACAGTCATGTGGTCGATCAAGCGGAAATCTTGGAACACAATGCCCATTTTCCGCCGGATATAGGGGATTTTTCGTTTGGGAAGACGGGTTACATCCACACCGTCCACAATGATCTGGCCAGAATTGGGCCGTTCTTCGCACATGACGAGCTTTAAAAATGTACTCTTACCGGCACCGGAAGACCCCACGATAAAGACAAACTCGCCCTTATCCACCGTAAGATTGATATTGTGGAGGGCCTCTGTGCCATTGTTATACACCTTTGACACATTCCGAAATTCTATCAAGGCCATTCACCTTCCTTTCTCTGCAAGGGCTGTGGGAAAAGCAAGCCTCTCCCCTCTCTCTTTGGAAGGGAAACCTCGCGCTGCCACAAAGCTGATGAACGCACAGGGCAGCACCCCTGGCATAGAACGTATTATACCAATGGGTGCCGCCTGTATCATTCTCATGCGGAAATAAATTGTAAACGAACTGGGAACAGCTGTCCTGCCTTTAGAACTTGACAGGGTTGCTGGAAAGGTACCGTTTGACCATCAAGGCTACCTTAAACACGATGGCGTCTTCAAACTCCCGCAGATCCAAACCGGTGATCTTCTTGATTTTTTCCAAACGGTAGACCAAGGTGTTCCGGTGAACGAACAGTTTCCGGGAAGTTTCAGAAACATTCAAGCTGTTCTCAAAGAACCGCTGGATGGTGAACAGGGTTTCATGATCCAGTGCATCGATGGAGCCCTTGCGGAACACTTCCTTCAAGAACATCTCACACAAGGTGGTGGGCAACTGATAGATCAACCGGGCAATGCCCAAATGGTTGTAGCTGACAATAGGCTTTTCCGTGTCGAACACCTTACCCACTTCCAAAGCCACCTGAGCCTCTTTAAAGGAGCGGGCCAAATCCTTGATGCTGTTAACCACCGTACCAATGCCAACCGAACAATGGGTATAAAACTCCCCAGAAAGGGTGTCCACAATGGAACTAGCCAGCTTATCGATATCTTTCTCATCAATATTTGGCTTGATTTCCTTGACAAGGGCAATATCCGTTTCATTGATATTGATGATGAAGTCCTTATTCTTATCCGGGAACAAATTTTGCAGCACATCATAGGCGGAGATGTCGTTCTTTTCCGCAATCTTTACCAGCATACAGACACGGCTCACATCAGAATCAAAATGGAGTTCGTGGCTCTTTAAATAAATATCCCCGGGCAAGATATTGTCAAGGATGACATTCTTGATGAAATTCCCCCGGTCGTATTTCTCGTCATAATACTGCTTGATGCTGTTCAGGGAAATTGATAGGATCTTCACATATTTCTGGGCTTCCGGGTCTTTGCCTGCAACAAACACTGCATATTCCGGCCGGGGACGGCTTCCAAAAGATTTATAGCTGTATTCATCCGTGACAAACACATCGGAAGACGCCATTTCCTCCGGCGTAATTTCCTCGCAAACCTCACCGATTTTTCCCAGTTCGCTGCAGGCGATGATCACTGAAGACTCGTCCACAACACCGATGGTACGGTCGATGGTATCCCGCATTTGATGGATGATGCCCTGAAACAATCTGTTTGACATGACTCTTCCCCTTTCTTTATGGTACAGGGAACTTCTCCCCCTTAGTTTTTCTTTGTTCCTGTAAAGGAAACATATTATACATTCTTATTTTACAGAATTCAGCTGAAAAATTCAACCTTTTTTTGAAAAAAGCGCGGTATTTTCCTCCTGAAGAATCAAAAACAGGGATACCACCTTGTGGTATCCCTGTTTTAATGGCAAGCTTTTAGTTGAGGATTGTTTTCTCGGTTTCTTTGTCAAACAGATGCATCTTGTTCAGGTCGAACGCAATCTTAGACTTGTCGCCAGACTTAGCAGTAGAGGTGGGCTCCACACGGGCAGTAACAGCGTTGCCTTCGCAGTTTAAGTACAGGTAGGTTTCAGCACCCATCAATTCGGTAACTTCCACATCAGCAGTAGTGTGAGCACCGCCAACCTTTTCGATGAACTCGGGCTCGTCATGCACATCCTCGGGACGGATGCCAAACACAACATCTTTGCCAACATAGCTGGCCAAATCGCCAACAGCGCCATCGGCCTTTTTCTTGGGGATGATGATGGTGCAAGCACCGAAAGTCAGCGTGTAATCGTTGCCGTTCTTGCCAAGCTTGGCATCGATGAAGTTCATTTGGGGAGAACCCATGAACCCGGCCACGAACTCGTTGATGGGATAATCATACAGGTTCTGAGGAGTATCGACCTGCTGAATGAAGCCATCCTTCATAACCACGATACGGTCGCCCATGGTCATGGCCTCGGTCTGGTCGTGAGTAACGTAAATGAAGGTGGTGCCCAGGCGCTTGTGCAGCTTGGCAATCTCAGTTCTCATCTGAGCGCGCAGCTTAGCGTCCAAGTTGGACAGAGGCTCGTCAAGCAGGAACACCTTGGGGTCACGGACAATAGCACGGCCCAGAGCAACACGCTGACGCTGGCCGCCGGACAAAGCCTTGGGTTTACGATCCAGCAAATGGGAGATGTCCAGGATACGGGCAGCCTCTTCCACGCGGCGCTTGATCTCATCCTTGGGAGTCTTGCGGAGCTTCAGACCAAAAGCCATGTTATCATACACAGTCATATGAGGATACAGGGCGTAGTTCTGGAACACCATGGCGATATCACGGTCCTTGGGAGCGATGTCATTGGAGAGCACGTCACCGATGTACAGCTCGCCCTTGCTGATCTCTTCCAGGCCAGCGATCATACGCAAGGTGGTGGACTTGCCGCAGCCAGAGGGACCGACCAGGATGATGAATTCCTTGTCTTCAATGTCCAGGTTGAAGTCGGTAACAGCAGTGACGCCACCAGAATAAATCTTATAAATATTTTTCAGAGTTACGCTTGCCATTCAGATTTTCCTCCTATTTTTCGTGACTGCCGGTGACTGTCACCGGCTCGTGCCACTTTTGATTGCTCTAAGTATACCAGATTCCTTCGTCCGGGAAAAGTCTTTATTTGCCCAAAGTTTATTTATCACCTTTATTGGCTTTTACTAAATTCCAAATTATATACTGACTTTTAGCACAACTTGCTATTGAAAAATCTGCCGAATTTCCTCTTGGGAAATAGGCCGGCAATCCCCTTCCTGTAGTGTTTCATCCAGGAAAAGCCCCCCTATCTTGAGCCGCTTAAGGGCAAGCACTTGTTTTCCCCGGGATTCAAACATCCGTTTTACTTGATGAAAACGCCCTTCCCGGACTTCCACAAAAGCTGTAGAGGGGTCCTCCTTCGTCCACAGCCTTGCAGGGGCGTAGGACTCTCCCCCCCACGTCACGCCATTTTCAAAGGCCTCTATGTCCTCTCGGGTCACCGGCAGATCCAGCCATGCCGCATACCGTTTGTACACGTGTTTTTTCGGGGAAAGCATCCGGTGGGCCAGTTCGCCGTCGTCTGTAATCAGCAGCAACCCGGTGGTATCCTTGTCCAGCCGGCCCGCCGGGAACAGCCCCCGGCGGCACAAGCCTTCCGGGAGCAGATCCAAAACGGTCTTCTGGCGGCGGTCTTCCGTAGCCGACAAGACCCCCGCAGGTTTATTCATCATGATATACACATACCGCTGATACTGCACAGGCCGGCCTGCCACCGTAACCCCTTGCTGTTCCGGATCCACTTTGGCGGCAGGGTCACACTGGGGGAGGCCATCCACGGAAACTGCCCCGGAGCGGATCTGCTTCCCCACCTCCTTCCGGGTGCCAAAGCCCTGGGAAGAGAGAAATTTGTCCAGCCGTTCCTGCATGGTTTTCACATCCTTTTCATTTTAGAAACATCTGTCAATCGGTTGGGTAAGCGTCCTCAGGGATCGCCTCGCCGACGGTCTGGGTGTCCGCAGGGGGTTCCGCAGTGCTTTCTGCACTGGGGGAAGAGGACACTCCCGGTTCTTCTGACGCTGCAGGGCTGGCGGTGGCCGCTAAGGGGGTGCTCTCCCCCGCCGTCATACCGGTTTCCCCAAAACGAGCGCTGTCCGGCGCAAAGCCGTGCATAAAACCGTCCACCTCCGCACACGCAACATCGCCGCCAACAATCATATCCCCATACACCAGCAATGTGGCATACACTTCTGTTTCGTCAGGGTAGTTGTCGATCTTATACAGGTACTGGGTACAGATTTCTCCCGCGTAGGGTTTTAAATCGAACCCTTGGGCCTGCTGCATCACGTTGTAAGCGGTGTACACGTCATTGAACTGGGCAGGGATCATCACTTCCCGGGTTTCGGAAGGCTCGGTCTGCACCTGCCAGCCATAGCTCTCCAAGTAGGCAACCCGTTCCTCGTTGGTGCCGCCAGGGATGGCCTGGGGAGCCTCCTCCTCCCGGCTTTGCAAGAAAAAGCAGGCGCCCACCACAATGGCGGCGAGAATCACAAAGGCAATGATCCGTTTTCGATTAGCTTTTAGCGATACAACCATTTTTCCACCGTTCCTCTCTGTTGAGTCCTTGTGGTATTCCTATGAGAGAGAATGGGGGAATATGTATAGATCATCCCAGGTCTTCCACCTGGACCAGCCGGAAGCGCTCCTCCCGGGAAGCGGCGGAAAGCGCATACCCTCCCGGCAGGGCAAACTGGGACAGGTACACGCCCTGTTCCCGGAATACAGGCCCCTGCTCCCCAAAGGTAAAGGAAGCCCTTTGAAACCCGTAGGCGATCCCTTGGCCGGAGAGCTTCATGACGCTTTCTTTCAGCGTCCACAGGGACAAAAAAGCGGCGTCCTGGTCCGGCTGGGAGAAGAGCCAGGCACGCTCTTCCTGGGTACAGACACGGTCTACAAGGTGACGGGAAACCGGCCGGGGGCCTTCCACATCCGCCCCCACAGGGGACCGGCTCACCGCGCAGCAAACCATCCCCCGGCAATGGCTCAGGCTGAAATGAATAGCACCACCGGGAAAATAAGGTTTTCCCTGAGGGGTGCGCGCCATCTGCAAAGAACCAGCTTCCACACCGTACTCTTGCTCAAGTGCCCGCCAGAGCAATTGGTCTGCCAAAGCCCGCTGATGGGCCAGCTCACCGCTCCGGCTGGAAAAAGATTTTTGATAGGCAGCTGCATACAGCACAGGCTCTCCCCCTTTTTTTACCATAAATCATTCAGCCGCCCACCAAAGGCAACACGTCCATCGCCCCTGCGATGGGCACGTCGCGCAGGCGATTTTGGGCCGCCGCTGCCTTTTCCGCAGCTATTATACCACAGGAATCCAAGGAATTGAAGCGAAAAAAGAAGGCCATGCCAACTGGCACAGCCTTCTTCTGCGGATAAAACCGCAAGGGATTTTGTTTATTTACTTCCTACGCAATTAGTTGCGGGGGTTCTTGATAGCAGCCTGAGCAGCAGCCAGACGGGCAATCGGAACACGGAAGGGAGAGCAGGAAACGTAGTTCAGGCCAACATTGTGGCAGAACTCGATGGAGCTGGGATCGCCGCCATGCTCGCCGCAGATACCCAACATGATGTCGGGGCGGGTAGCGCGGCCCTTTTCAGCAGCAATCTTCACCAGCTGGCCAACGCCTTCCTGGTCCAGACGGGCAAAGGGATCGTTCTCATAGATCTTGTTCTCATAGTAAGAGCCCAGGAACTTGCCGGCGTCGTCACGAGAGAAGCCGAAGGTCATCTGAGTCAGGTCGTTGGTGCCGAAGGAGAAGAACTCGGCCTCTTCCGCGATCTTGTCAGCGGTGATAGCGGCACGGGGGATCTCGATCATGGTACCGACCTTGTACTTCAGATCCAGGCCGGACTCAGCGATGATAGCATCAGCAGTGTCGGTAACGGTCTTCTTAACAAACTTCAGCTCCTTGACTTCGCCTACCAGGGGGATCATGATCTCGGGGACGATGTTCCAATCGGGATGAGCCTTTTGCACATTGATGGCAGCTTTGATGACAGCCGCGGTCTGCATGGCAGCGATCTCAGGATAGGTGACGGCCAGACGGCAGCCACGATGACCCATCATGGGGTTAAACTCATGCAGAGAAGAGATGATGGCTTTGATGTCGTCAACACTCTTGCCCTGGGTCTTGGCCAGCATCTCAATGTCCTTTTCCTCGGTGGGAACGAACTCGTGCAGCGGGGGATCCAGGAAGCGGATGTTCACATGACGGCCGCCCAGAGCCTCATACAATTGCTCGAAGTCACCCTGCTGCATGGGCTCCAGCTTGGCCAGAGCGGCCTTGCGCTCTTCAACAGTGTCAGAGCAGATCATCTCGCGGATGGCAGCGATACGGTCGGGATCGAAGAACATATGCTCGGTACGGCACAGGCCAATGCCCTGAGCGCCAAAGGCCACAGCCTGCTTGGCGTCGCGAGGAGTATCAGCGTTGGTGCGGACCTCCATCTGACGGTACTTGTCAGACAACTCCATGATGCGGCCGAAGTAGCCGCCTTCGGTGGAAGCGGGAACGGTGGGCAGAGCCTCGCCGTAGATGTTACCGGTGGTGCCGTCCAGGGAGATGTAATCGCCCTCGTGGTACTCACGGCCGGCCAGGGTGAACTTCTTGTTGGCCTCGTCCATCTTGATTTCGCCGCAGCCGGAAACACAGCAGGTGCCCATGCCGCGGGCCACAACGGCTGCGTGGCTGGTCATGCCGCCGCGCACGGTCAGGATGCCCTGGGCGTACTGCATACCCTCGATATCCTCGGGAGAGGTCTCCAAACGGACCAGAACAACCTTCTCACCAGCCTGCCCCTGCTCCACAGCATCCTCGGCGGTAAAGACGATCTTGCCGCAGGCGGCGCCGGGGGAAGCGGCCAGAGCGCTGGCAACAGGCTTCGCGGACTTCAGAGCGGCGGGGTCGAACTGGGGATGCAGCAGAGCGTCCAGCTGCTTGGGATCCAGCATCAGCAGCGCTTCCTGCTCGGTCTTCATGCCCTCGTCGATCAGGTCGCAAGCGATCTTGATAGCGGCAGCGGGGGTGCGTTTGCCGTTACGGGTCTGCAGCATATAGAGCTTGCCGTTTTCTACGGTGAACTCCATGTCCTGCATATCATGGTAATGGCTCTCCAGCAGATTGCAGACTTCCTGGAACTGCTTGAAAGCCTCGGGGAACTTCTCAGCCATCTGGGAGATGGGCATGGGGGTACGGATACCGGCCACCACGTCTTCGCCCTGGGCGTTGGTCAAAAACTCACCGAACAGCTTCTTCTCACCAGTGGAGGGGCTGCGGGTGAAGGCCACGCCGGTGCCGCAATCGTCGCCCATGTTGCCGAAGGCCATCATCTGCACGTTGACAGCGGTGCCCCAGGAATAGGGGATCTCGTTCATGCGGCGGTACACATTGGCGCGGGGGTTGTCCCAAGAACGGAACACAGCCTTCACAGCGCCCATGAGCTGCTCTTTGGGGTCGGAGGGGAAGTCGGAACCGATCTTCTCTTTGTACTCAGCCTTAAACTGCTCGGCCAGCTCTTTCAGGTCCTCAGCAGTCAGCTCGGTGTCCATGGTGACACCGCGCTTTGCCTTCATCTCGTCGATCAGCTCTTCGAAGTACTTCTTGCCAACTTCCATAACCACGTCGGAGTACATCTGGATGAATCTCCGATAGCAGTCGTAAGCCCAGCGGGGGTTGCCGGACTTCTTGGCCATAACCTCAACGACTTCCTCGTTAAGGCCCAGGTTCAAGATGGTATCCATCATGCCAGGCATGGAAGCGCGAGCGCCGGAACGCACGGAAACCAGCAGGGGGTTCTCCTTGTCACCGAACTTCTTGCCGGTGATCTCTTCCATTTTGCCCACATACTCCATGATCTGGGCCTGGATCTCGTCGTTGATCTGGCGTCCGTCCTCATAATACTGGGTGCAGGCTTCCGTGGAGATGGTGAAGCCCTGGGGAACGGGAAGGCCGAGCTTGGTCATTTCAGCCAGGTTCGCGCCTTTGCCGCCAAGAAGCTCACGCATGGACCCGTCGCCTTCGCTGAACAGATAGACATACTTGTAGCTCATTGGTATCTTACCTCCTAAAAATGTTCAACCGGACGCCGGGCCAAACGGCCATGGCCCTTCCGGGTGACAGCAGAATGGGAATGCCCGGGCAGGCCAAAAAAGCCCGTCCATTGGGGTTCCTATGGAGAATTATAGCAAAGTTTTTTGCAAAATTCTATAGCTAAATAGAAGAAATCCAAATATTTTTCGCGGCTTGCATCTTTTCAAGAAGAAAGCGAGGATTTTTATTTTTCCTTTGAGGAAAGGCTTGCAAAACCGTGGTTCCTCTGGCATAATAATATTAAAGAGATTTATTATAGTTTTATCAGGCGGGCCGGAGTTTCCGGCCCGCCCTGCTGTCGTACCTGCGGCAATCCCCATTCTAACGGAGGTAAACCATCCATGCTTCGTTTTTTACAAAAAAGCCCCCCCCTCCCCGGCCCTGTGGAATTCCTGGTGGTGGGTTTGGGAAACCCTGGGAAACAATATGAAAACACCCGGCACAACGCCGGCTTTATGGCAGTGGAAACCATTGCGCAAAAACACCATACAGAGATCAAGCGCATCAAGTTCAAAGGCACCGTGGGAGAATGCTCCCTAGCAGGGAAGAAAGCCCTGCTCCTAAAGCCCTCTACCTATATGAACTTAAGCGGTCAGTCGGTGCAGGAAGCCATGGCCTTTTACAAGCTGCCTCCGGAAAAAGTCCTGGTCATTTTTGACGACATCAACCTGGAACCCGGCCAACTGCGCATTCGCCGCAAAGGCAGCGATGGCGGCCACAACGGCATGAAGAATATCATTTACCTCACTGGCTCGGATCAATTCCCCCGGATCAAGCTGGGGGTGGGAAAAAAGCCCCATCCCGACTACAACCTGGCCGACTGGGTACTCTCCCGCTTCTCGGAAACCCAGCAGAAAAACCTTGCTGCCGCCTTGGAAAACGCCGCGGCTGCCGCAGAGCTGATTGCACAAGGGGACATTGACCGGGCTATGAACCTGTACAACAGCTGAGCCATCCCCCTAGCGTTTTTCTCAGAAAGGAGGATCTTTATGAAATTGATCCGCAGCGCCCTGGAGCGCTGGCCCGATTACGTCCGCCTGGAAGCAGCGGTGGCCAAAGGGGCAGTCCCTGGGGCAGTGACAGGGCTTTCCGGGGTGCACAAGTGCTGCCTGATTGCCAGCCTTTGTCAAAAGCTGGGCAAGCAGGCACTGGTGATCGCCGCTGACGAAGCGGAAGCCCAGCGCTTCCAGGAGGACTTATCCGCATTGGGAATGAAGCCCGTCACCTATCCCCTGCGGGATTTTAACTTCCGGGACACGGCAGGGACTTCCCACGAATACGAGCGGCTGCGTCTGGAAGCTCTTTCCAAGCTGCAACATGGCGATTGCGACTGTGTGATCGCCTGTATGGATGCTGCCCTGCAATACACTATGGGGCCTGAACAGCTGGAAAAGCGCCTCTTCACCCTGCAACCAGGGGACCAATTGGAGATCGGCCAGCTGTTGGAGGCCTTGGTCCGTTGTGGCTACACCAGGGAAGACCAGATCGAAGGGCCCGGGCAGTTCAGCCACCGGGGCGGCATTGTGGACTTCTTCTCCCCCAGCGCCAACGCCCCGGTGCGGGTGGAATTCTGGGGGGACGAAGTGGATTCCCTGTCCAACTTTGATATTGAGAGCCAGCGCCGGACTGACGCCATCCCCCAGGTGACTTTGGCCCCCTGCGTGGAAGTGATCCCAGAAAAGCCGGCAGCCTTGGCCCAAAAAATTGAGAAACTGGCTGCCTCCCTGCGGGGAAAAACAGCCCCCAAGGCAAAGGAAGTCCTCCACGGGGAAGCGGACAAATTGAAAAACGGGCTGCGCATCGGCTCCATTGACAAGTTTATCTCCCTGGTCTACCCGGAAACAGCCACTTTGTTTGACTATTTCCCCCCGGAGGACAGCCTTGTGTTTTTCTCCGAGGGGAACAAATTGAAAGAACGGATGCGCACCTCCCTTTGGCAATGGGGCGAAGACGCGAAGAGTTATCTGGCGGAAGGCCTGCTTTGCAAAGGATTGGACCAGTTCAGCGAGGACTGGGCCTACGCACTGTCCATGTCGGAGAAGATCCCCACCCTGTTTCTGGACTTGTTTGCCCGGGGCAGCTATGAGGTGCCCACCAAAACCTTGGTGAACATGACTGCCAAGCAACTGTCCCCCTGGGGCGGCGGTGTGGAGCTGATGGTAGAGGACCTGCAAGCGTTTCTGAGCCAGGGGCGGGCTTGCGCAGTGCTCACCGGAACCGAGCGGGCCGGGAAAGCTCTGGCAGAAGACTTGAAACGCGCCGGACTGCCTGCCGCTTGGCTGGACAGCGTATCTGTTGTCAACCCCGGGACGGTCACGGTGACACGGGGATCCCTTTCGTCGGGGTTTGAACTTCCCGACGCCAACTTTGCTTTAATCACCCACGGCCGTATGACGGAAGTCAAACGCAAACGGGTGAAGCGGGACAAAAACAGCCGGGAGATCTCCAGCCTGTCCGAGCTGGCCCCGGGGGATTATGTGGTCCACGCCACCCACGGCATCGGCCAGTTTGAAGGCATCCACAAGCTGGAGATGAACGGTGTCACCAAAGACTACATCAAGGTGCGCTACGCCAAAAACGACACCCTGTACGTTCCGGTCACCCAACTGGACCTGGTGAGCAAGTATATCGGCCCCCGGGAGGATTCCTCCGTTAAGCTCAGCCGCTTGGGAGGCGCCGACTGGCAGCGGCAGAAGACAAAGGTCCGCAAAGCTGTGAAAGACATCGCCAAAGAGCTGATCCAGCTGTACGCCCAGCGGATGCAGACCAAGGGCTTTGCCTTCCCGCCGGACGGCGAATGGCAGCACGATTTTGAATCCCATTTTGAGTTCGACGAAACTGAGGACCAGCTGCGCTGCATCAGCGAGATCAAAGACGACATGGAACAGGAAGTCCCCATGGACCGCCTGCTCTGCGGGGACGTGGGCTTCGGCAAAACGGAAGTTGCCCTGCGGGCCGCTTTCAAATGCGTCACCTCTGGAAAACAGTGTGCCATCCTGGTACCCACCACCATCCTGGCCTGGCAGCACTATCAGACCATCCTGCGGCGCATGGAGGGCTTCCCCATTGAGGTGGAGCTGCTCTCCCGGTTCCGCACCCCCCGGCAGCAGGATGAGATCCTCCGCCGGGTGAAGCGGGGCAGCGTGGACATTGTGGTGGGCACCCACCGGCTGGTTTCCAAGGACGTGCGGTTCCACGACTTGGGCCTTGTGATCATCGATGAGGAACAGCGCTTTGGCGTGGCCCAAAAGGAAAAGCTGAAGCAGATGTGCAACACTGCCGACGTGCTCACCCTCTCCGCCACCCCCATCCCCCGGACACTGAACATGGCACTTTCCGGCATCCGGGATATGTCCGTGATCGAAGAAGCTCCCCACGACCGCCACCCGGTGCAGACCTATGTGCTGGAATATGACGCCGGGGTGATCGGGGACGCCATCCGCCGGGAACTGCGCCGTGGCGGGCAGGTGTACTACCTCCACAACGATGTGGCCTCCATCCAGAGCACCGTTTCCCGCATCCAGCAAATGGTGCCCGACGCCCGCATTGGCTACGGCCACGGCAAGATGAGCGAGGAGGAGCTTTCCGAGGTGTGGCGGCAGCTTTTGGACCATGAGATCGACGTGCTGGTGTGCACCACCATCATTGAAACAGGGGTGGATGTGCCCACCGCCAACACGCTGATCATTGAAAACGCCGACCGGATGGGCCTTTCCCAGCTGCACCAGCTGCGGGGCCGGGTGGGCCGCAGCAACCGGCGGGCCTATGCCTACCTCACTTACACGCCTAACAAGGCACTCACGGAGATTGCCCAAAAGAGGCTTTCTGCCATCCGGGAGTTTACCGAGTTCGGCTCTGGCTTTAAGATCGCCATGCGGGATTTGGAGATCCGGGGCGCCGGCAACATCCTGGGCGGCGAACAGCACGGCCATATGGAAGCCGTGGGCTATGATATGTATGTGAAGCTGTTAAACGAGGCCGTGTCCCTGATGAAAGGCGAAACACCCGCCCGCCCGGTGGACCAGGACTGCCTGGTGGATATGCAGGTGCAGGCACACATCCCTGAAAGCTATATCGACAGCTTGAGCTTGCGGCTGGATGTATACCGGCGCATCGCCGAAGTGGAAACCCAAGAGGACTCTATGGACGTTTTGGACGAGTTGATCGACCGGTTTGGCGAGCCCCCCGCCTCTGTGAAAGGGCTTTTGGATGTGGCACTGCTGCGCAACACCGCCGCCCGGCTGGGCGTCACCGAGGTGAAACAGCAAGGGGATTCCCTGCTGATTTACAAGGAGAAATTCGACATGGACCAGGTGGCCCCCTTGATCAAGGCTTTGGGCGGCCGGGTGCTTTTGAGCGCCGGCAGCAAGCCTTACATCAGCGTGAAAATGGGCGGACAGCCCCCCACCCAGGCCCTGGGGGAAGTTCTCACCGCCATGCAGGAAACTGCCTCTGTTTAAGGGCCCTGTTCACAATTTCCGTGTAGACAAACCTGGAAAAGTGGGGTATAATGTTTGTCGTTCTTTGCAATTAACATCTTTTTGAAAGGCTGATCACCCATGAGAAACATTTGGAAACGCGCCATTGCCGGTATGCTGGCCCTGGCCATGTGCCTGAGCTTTGCCGGCTGTTACGATGAAAATAAAACCTGGGCTGCCCGTCAGGGCGACGACACCATGCCCATCGGCGGGTATATCTATTACCTGTACAGCGCCTATTCGGAGGCCATGCAGAAGGTGGACACCGAAACCCAGGTGCTCAAGGCTGAGATCGATGGCGAAGACGCCACCCAGTGGATCAAGGACCGGGCTATGAGTTACCTGCAGTCCTATTACTACATCGGCGACAAGTTCGACGAATACGGCCTGGAACTCACCCAGGAGGACCAGAATACCATCAGCAGCACCACGGACAGCTTCTGGGCATACTACCAGAGTATGTTCGAGGATGAGCTGGGCATTGCCAAAGCTTCCTTTGACCAAGCCTACTCCCAGTACAACGCCAAATACCAGAAAGTGATGAAGGCCATGTACGATGAGGGCGGCGAACTGGCTCTGGCTGACAATGAGTTAAAGGATTATTTCACTGAAAACTACTACAGCTACGAATACTTCTTTGTGTCCCTGACCACCACCAACGATGACGGTGAGAAAGAAACCCTTTCCGCTGACGATCAGGACGCCCTGAAGAAGGAATTGCAGTCCTATGTGGATAAGATCAATTCCGGGGACATGACCCTCTCGGAAGCCGCGGAGGAATACGCAGCCGATCACGACGCCGATTCCACCTATTACAAGCCCAGCGCCGCCAAGAGCGACAACATCACCAGTGAACTGGTCACTGCCTTGGACTCTGTTTCTGAGGGCAAAGCCGCTGTGGCTTCCACCAGCAACGCCCTGTACGTGATCCGCAAGCTGTCCATTGACGATGCCTACACTGACGAAGTGGAGGCCAGCGACAGCCGGTACATCTCCCTGCTGGCTGACATGAAGGGCGATGAATTCAACGACTATGTGATGGAACAATCCGTTTCTGTCAGCGATGTGGAATTGAACACTGCCGCGATCAACAGCGTTTCCCTCTCTTCCATGGTAAACGACAGCAATCAGTTTGGCACTGTATCTGAAACCGAGGACGAAACAGACGACGATGACTCCTCCGCCAGCGAATCCAGCGCTGAAGAATAAACCGTTCTATCTGTAAATTTAAGAAAATGATCTCGGGGGCCTGCTGCGTCATGCGGCAGGCCCCTCTTTTTTGCCCTATCCCCCGGCCCGAAAAGGAGTCTTAAGCAAATTTTTAACAAATATTATAGAAAGTTCTTACAATAAAAATTATTTTTGACATTCTCTCCGCGGTCATGTATAATGATCCCATGTTTTTCTGTGAAGGGGCTGCATGAGGCTGTCCTTCACAGCCGGGAGGCGGAATCACTTGGCAAAGGAAACCTTGCAAGCTGTGTCCCAAGCGGAACAGGCTGCCCAAGAATCGATACAGCAAGCGAAAGAGGAAAGCGCGCGCCTGCGCCGGGAAGCTGCAATCAAAGGAGAAGAGCTTTTGGCTGCCGCTGAGAAAGAGGCAAAAAAACGGGCGGAGATCCTCTATGGGGTGGCTCGTGCTGACGGCGGGAAGCGGAAAGCTGCCATCCAACAAGAAACTAGACAGGAGCAGCAAGAACTGCAAGACAAGGCGAAAGCCCGGTATGCCCTGGCGGCGCGAGAAATGGAGCGGATCGTGCTGGGGCATCCCAGAAGGAGGTGAAACCATGGCAGTGGTACCCATGAAGCGCTTGGAGCTTTATGGCCTTAAAAACCAACGGAAAGCCGTGTTGGATCTGCTCCAACGCCGTGGTGTGGTAGAAGTGGGAACCGCCCGATCGGTGGAGGGGGGATTCTCTCAATCGGACACTTCCCAAAAACAACAGGAGTTGGAACAGGCCAGTGCCCTTCTGGAACAGGCTGTGGCACTGGTGAACCAGTATGCGCCTTCTAAAAAGGGGGTTCTCTCTTTCCTGGCGGGCCGCGCTCCCATTTCCCAGGAAGAATATGAAACCGGCGGGGAAAACGCCCCCGCGTTCCTGGAAAAAGCCAAGGGCCTGGTGGCTTTGGAAAAGCGGCTCACTGACGGGGACGCTCAAATCCTCCGCTTGGAAGGGCAGCTGGAAAGCTTACAACCCTGGAAAGCTTTGGATATTCCTTTAAGCTGCAAAGGCACCGCCACTACCCAGGTATTTTTGGGGGCGTTTTCCCAAGAGATCGATAAGGCGACCTTGAAAAACCAGCTGGCGGCCCGGCTGCCTCAAGTCACCAGGCTGGAGGTGGAGATCCTCAGCCACCAGCCTCAGCAGAGCTGTGCCTTTGTGTTGTGCCACAAGGACGATGGCTCCCAGGTAGGGGAAGCACTCCGCTCTCTGGGTTTTGCCTATCCAGCGGTGACCTCCCCCCTGCCCCCTGCCCAACAAGCAGCTACTCTGGAAGAGGAGATCCGGAAGATCCGGCAGGAAAAGGAGGCGATTAAGCAGGAGATCCTGGAACAGAAAGACGCCCGGGAAGGGATGCTGCTGGCAGCGGACTATTACCGCGCTCAAGGGGAAAAGTACAAGGTCCTGGGGGAGCTTTGGCAAAGCCCTCACGTCTTTTACTTGACCGGCTACCTGCCGGCAGCGGAATCCAACGCTTTGATTGAAGAGTTGCAAGGCCGCTTTACCCTGTTGGCGGAAACAGCGGACCCAGGGCCCCAGGAGGACCCTCCGGTAAAACTGGAGAACGGCTTCTTCACCGCTCCTATGGAATCGGTGGTTTCAGGCTACAGCTTGCCGGGAAAACATGAGATAGACCCCTCTGCGGTGATGGCTTTTTTCTACTACATCCTGTTTGGGATGATGCTCTCCGACGCCGCCTATGGCCTTTTAATGGTGATCGGCTGTAGTATTGCTTTAAAGAAATTCCAGAATATGGAGCAAAGTATGCGGAAGATGCTGCGGATGTTCCTTTTCTGCGGGATCTCCACCACCATGTGGGGTGTGCTTTTCGGAAGCTACTTTGGGGACTGCATCCCGGTGATCGCAGAAACCTTCTTCCACCGGGAAATCACCATTCCCGCCCTCTGGTTCGAGCCCCTCTCCGATCCCATGCGGCTGCTAATCTTCTCCTTCGGAGTGGGGGTACTCCACCTGTTTACAGGGCTGGGGGTTCAATTTTACCAACTGGCCAAGCAGAAAAAGTACGCGGACGCCCTCTACGATGTGGTGTTCTGGTACCTGCTGGTGGGTGGACTGATCGTGGTACTGCTCTCCACGGAAATCTTCCAAAACATCGCGGAACTGCCCTTCCAGGTGCCTGGGGCTGTGGCCACCGCTGCTGGAGTCCTGGCGGGGATCGGGGCAGTGGGCATTGTATTCACCGCCGGTCGGGAATCCCGCAACCCGGTTAAACGGTTCTTGAAAGGGCTGTACGGGCTGTACAATGTTTCCGGCTACCTGAGCGACATTCTCTCCTACTCCCGCTTGCTGGCCCTTGGGCTGGCTACGGGGGTGATCTCCACGGTGTTCAACCAGCTGGGCGCCATGCTGGGCGGCGGCGTGGTGGGCGCCATCTTCTTCACGGTGGTCTTTTTGATCGGCCACTCCATGAACATGGCTATCAACGTGCTGGGCGCCTACGTCCACACCAACCGGCTTCAATTTGTGGAGTTCTTCGGCAAATTCTACGAAGGCGGCGGGCGGCCTTACACCCCCTTCGCCACCCATACCCGACATTTTCAAATCAAGGAGGAAAAATGACATGGAAGGCTTCGATTGGAACAACTTAGGCATCGTTTTTGCCCTGCTGGGCGGCGTGTTGGCAGCTTTGATGGCAGGCATTGGCTCTGCGGTTGGCGTAGGTATGGCGGGCCAGGCCGCGGCCGGCGCTGTGACGGAAAACCCCACCCTGTTCGGTAAAGTGCTGGTTCTGCAGCTGCTTCCCGGTACCCAGGGTATTTACGGGCTGCTCATCGGCTTCATCGTCTTGACCCAGGTGGGCATTTTGGGCGGCGACCCCAACGTGAGCCTTGTGAAAGGCCTGCTGTATTTGGCCGCTTGCCTGCCCATGGCCGTTGTGGGCAACATCTCTGCCAAGTGGCAGACAAAAGCTTCCATCGCCAGCATCTCCCTGCTTTCCAAAAAGCCGGAGCAGTTCGGCAAGGCCATGACCCTCCCCGTCATGGTGGAAACGTATGCCGTGCTGGCCCTGCTGATCTCTATCCTCTCCATTTTCGGCATTGGCGGGCTGAACCCGTGAGCCGCCTGAGAAAAACTTTGGAAAGGAGGGGGGTCCTATGACGGGACTGGAAGCCATTTTAGCGCAGATCGAACAAGATGCTCTGCGCCAGCGGGAAGCCCTGTTCGCCGCCGTAAAGGAAGAATCTCATCAGATGCTGGAAGAAGCGCAGCGGGAGGCTGACCGCCAGGCAAAGGCTATTTTAGAAGAAGCCCAGCGCAAAGCGGACGAAATCCGCGCTCGGGCGGAGTCCACAGCGTCGTTGGAAAAGCGCGACCGGATCCTGCGGTGCAAGCAGATGCTGATCCGGGACGCCATGGAGCAGGCTTGCGAGGATTTGGAAAACGCCCCTGCTGAGGAGTATTTTTCCATCTTGCTAGAGCTGGTTGAACGTTTCCGCCAGCCTGGCTGTGGTGTGCTTTACTTAAACGCCAGGGACCTGGCGCGGGCGCCTCAGGGGTTTGCCGCTGCCCTTCACGCGGCTGCCCCTACAAAAGGAGAGATCACGGTTTCCCCCACGCCCCGGGAAATCCCCAACGGCTTTGTGCTGGTATACGGGCTGGTGGAGATCGACTGTACCTTCCAAGCGCTGTTCCAAGAAGCTACCGACCAGTTACGGGACGCAGTGGGCGCCATTTTGTTTGCGCCTTGACCCGGGAAAGGAGGACCCATGAGCCAGGAATACATCTATGGGGTAGCCCGTGTCCGGGCCAGGGAAGTTTCCCTGCTGGGAAAAAATGATCTGGAACAGCTGATGGACTGCCCCGGCGAAGAAGAGTGTCTGCGGGTACTCCGGGATAAAGGCTGGGGCAGTGTGGACACCGCCACTGCCGAGGAGATCCTCTCCGCTGAGGAAGAACGGACCTGGGCATTCCTGGGGGAGCTCACCCAGGATTCCGCCCCTTTTGGGCCACTGCTTGTACCCACCGACTGTAACAACTTAAAGGCAGCCATCAAATGCGCCGTGAAAGAGCTGGAACCCAAAGGGGTGTTCCTTCCGGGAGGCCGTTGGGAACCTGGCCAGCTTTTGGCCATGGCCAGGGAGCGGGACTTCTCCCCCCTGCCCCAGCTGCTGACCCAGGCCGGGGAAAAGGCCCTCCGCACTTTGCTGCAAACCGGCGACGGGCAGGTGTGCGATGGGATCATCGACCGGGCCTGCTTGGAGGAGATCCTCCGGCTTGGCAAGGAAAGCGGTCTCCCGGTTCTGGAGAAATACAGCCAGTGGACCGTGGCAGCAGCGGATATCCAAACGGCTTTCCGAGGGTGCAAAGCCGGGAAAAACTTGGAGTTTTTCCACATGGCGCTCACACCTTGCGACGGCTTGGATACGGAAGACTTGGGGGAAGCTGCCTCCCGCGGGATGGGAGCCCTTTTGAGCTATTTGGAAACCACCCCTTACAGTGAGGGGGCGGCAAAACTCCAGGAGTCCGCTTCTGCTTTTGAGAAGTGGCGGGACGACCGGGCCATGGAACTGCTCCAAGGGGAAAAGTCCGAATACGAGTCTGCGGGGCCGCTGTTTGCCTATGCAGTGGCCAGGCGGCAAGAGATCGATACCGTGCGGATCATCCTTTCCGGCAAGCGAAACGGCCTGGAGGACAGGAAGATCCGGGAAAGGCTGAGGGAAACCTATGTATAAGATCGGGATGCTGGGGGACCGGGACAGCATTTATGGCTTTGGGGCATTGGGGCTTGATGTATCCCCCGTAGAAAGCCCGGAAGAAGGGGCGAAGGCCCTTCGGCGTCTGGCAGATGAGGGCTACGCGGTCCTCTATGTGACCGAGGCGCTGTGCGCCCAGATCCCGGAAGAATTGGACCGGCTGCGGGAACGCCCTCTCCCTGCGGTAGTGCCCATCCCAGGGCTGTTCGGCAACACCGGGCTGGGGATGCAACAAGTGAAGCACTCGGTGGAACAGGCCGTGGGCTCGGATATTTTAGCGAACGAATCCTGAAAGAAACGGGTGAATCGAAACCATGAGCAAAGGCACCATCAAAAAAGTGGCAGGGCCCTTGGTGATTGCCAAGGGAATGCGGGACGCCAATATGTTCGATGTGGTGCGGGTCAGCGAAAAGCGTCTGATCGGCGAGATCATCGAGATGCACGGGGACGAGGCTTCCATCCAGGTGTATGAGGAAACCTCCGGCTTGGCCCCTGGTTCCCCGGTGGAATCCACTGGCGAGCCCATGAGCGTAGAGTTAGGCCCTGGGCTGATCGGCAGCATTTACGACGGTATCCAGCGGCCCTTGGACGACATAATGAAAATCTCCGGTAACAACCTGGAACGGGGCGTGGAAGTGCCCTCCCTGAAGCGGGAGTTGAAATGGGAATTTACCCCCCAGGCCAAGGTGGGCGACAACGTGGTGGCCGGCGACGTTTTGGGCACCGTGCAGGAAACGGAGATTGTCACCCATAAAATCCTGGTCCCCCCAGGGTTTGTAGGCACCGTGAAGGACATCCGCGGGGGGGAATATACTGTAACAGAAACGGTGGCGGTGTTGGAAACACCGGATGGACGGGAAGTCCCCTTACAGCTGATGCAGCGGTGGCCTGTGCGCCGGGGACGCCCTTATCAGAAAAAGCTCTCCCCCCAAATGCCCCTTGTTACAGGGCAACGGGTGATCGACACCTTCTTCCCCATCGCCAAAGGCGGCGTGGCGGCAGTGCCGGGGCCTTTCGGCAGCGGCAAGACCGTGGTACAGCACCAGCTGGCCAAGTGGGCGGAAGCGGATATCGTGGTCTACATTGGCTGCGGTGAACGGGGCAACGAAATGACCGATGTTTTAAACGAGTTTCCCGAGCTGAAAGACCCCAAAACAGGGTACTCTTTGATGAAGCGCACCGTGCTTATTGCCAACACCTCAGATATGCCCGTGGCTGCCCGCGAGGCTTCCATTTACACCGGCATCACCATTGCGGAGTACTTCCGTGACATGGGCTATTCCGTTGCCCTGATGGCGGACTCCACTTCCCGTTGGGCAGAAGCTTTGCGGGAAATGTCCGGCCGCTTGGAAGAGATGCCCGGTGAAGAGGGTTACCCAGCTTACCTGGGCAGCCGTTTGGCCCAGTTCTACGAACGGGCAGGCCGCGTGGTCACCCTGGGCAGCGGGGAGCGGGAAGGCACCCTCTCCGTTATCGGTGCCGTGTCCCCGCCTGGCGGTGACATTTCAGAGCCCGTCTCCCAGGCAACCCTGCGGATCGTCAAAGTATTTTGGGGATTGGATTCCGCCCTGGCGTACAAGCGGCATTTCCCCGCCATCAACTGGCTGACAAGCTATTCCCTGTATCTGGACACCTTGGAACCTTGGTTCTCCAAAACGGTGGCCCAGGACTGGGTGGGCCTGCGTACTGAATTGATGGGCCTGTTGCAGGATGAGGCCGAGTTGGAAGAGATCGTTCAGCTGGTGGGCATGGACGCCCTTTCCGCCCCGGACCGGCTGAAACTGGAAGCAGCCCGGTCCATCCGGGAAGACTTCCTCCACCAGAACGCCTACGACGACATCGACACGTACACGCCCCTGCCCAAGCAGTACGCCATGATGAAGCTGATCCTCAGCTTCTACGATCGGAGCCGGGCCGCCCTGGAAGACGGGGTGGACATTGAGGCGCTGGTTGCCCTGCCTGTGCGGGAGGCGATTGGCCGGTTTAAATACACCATGCCGGAGCAAGTGGAAGAACGCTATCAGGCCGTGCTGGCCCAGCTGGACACAGAACTGGAGCAAGCACGGGCAGCAAAGGAGGACTTGTAATGCCAAAGGAATACCGTACGATCCAAGAGGTGGCAGGCCCCCTGATGCTGGTGAAAGGCGTGGAAGGCGTGGCCTATGACGAGCTGGGGGAAATCGAGCTGTTCAGCGGGGAAAAACGCCGCTGCAAAGTCCTGGAGATCAACGAGGGAAACGCCCTGGTACAGCTGTTCGAAAACTCCACCGGCATCAACCTGGAAAGCAGCAAAGTGCGTTTTCTGGGCAGAAGCATGGAACTGGGCGTCAGCGGGGATATGCTGGGCCGTGTGTTTGATGGCCTGGGCCGCCCCATTGACGGCGGGCCGGAAATCCTTCCCGACCGCCGGGCGGACGTCAACGGCTTGCCTATGAACCCCGCTGCCCGGAACTATCCTCAGGAATTTATCCAGACCGGTGTTTCCGCCATTGATGGCCTAAACACCTTGGTCCGGGGGCAGAAGCTGCCAATCTTCTCTGCCAGCGGCCTTCCCCATGCCCAGCTAGCTGCCCAGATCGCCCGCCAGGCAAAAGTGCGCGGCGCCAGCGAGCCTTTCGCTGTGGTGTTTGCTGCCATGGGCATCACCTTTGAGGAGTCCGACTACTTTGTAAAGAGCTTTCAGGAAACCGGGGCCATTGACCGCACCGTGCTGTTTGTCAACCTGGCAAACGACCCGGCGGTGGAGCGCATCGCCACCCCCCGTATGGCTTTGACGGCAGCGGAATACCTAGCCTTTGAAAAGGGGATGCACGTGCTGGTCATCCTCACCGATATCACCAACTACGCCGATGCCCTGCGGGAGGTGTCCGCAGCCCGGAAGGAAGTCCCCGGACGCCGTGGCTATCCCGGCTATATGTATACAGACCTCGCCTCCCTGTACGAACGGGCCGGACGGCAAAAGGGCAAAGCGGGTTCCATCACCATGATCCCCATTCTCTCCATGCCCGAGGATGACAAGACCCATCCCATCCCCGACTTGACCGGGTACATCACGGAAGGCCAGATCATCCTGAGCCGGGAGCTCTACCGGAAGAACATTTCCCCGCCCATCGACGTTCTCCCCTCCCTATCCCGTTTGAAGGACAAGGGCATTGGTGAAGGAAAGACCCGGAAAGACCACTCGGCCACTATGAACCAACTGTTCGCAGCCTACGCCCGAGGCAAAGAGGCCAAAGAACTGATGGTGGTGCTGGGGGAAGCAGCTTTAACCGAGATCGACAAGCTGTATGCCAAGTTTGCTGACGCCTTTGAGAAAGAGTATGTTTCCCAAGGGTACAACACGGACCGCTCCATTGAGGAAACGCTGGACATTGGGTGGAAGCTGTTGGAACTGCTTCCCAGAAGTGAGTTGAAACGCATCAGCGATGCGCTCTTAGACGAGTATTACGGAAAGGTGTGAGCGCCATGGCGGAACGATTGCAGGTGAACCCCACCCGCATGGAACTGACACGCTTGAAAAAGAAACTGACCACTGCCACCCGGGGACACAAACTGCTCAAGGACAAACGTGACGAGCTGATGCGGCTGTTCTTGGAACGGGTGCGTGAAAACAGGAAACTTCGTTTGGAGGTGGAAGAAGGCATCCGGGCAGCCAACCAGAACTTTATGCTTGCCCGGGCTGGAATGCAGGACGCGGTGCTCAACACAGCACTGTTGTGCCCCAAACAGAAAGTTTCTTTGGAGTGCGCAGTGGAAAACGTCATGAGCGTGGAAGTGCCGAAATTCACCTTCCACACCCGCACACCGGAACAGGGGGATCTGTTCTCCTACGGGTTCGCCTTTACCTCTGGTGACCTTGACGACGCTGTGGAGTCGCTGGCCGCCGTATTCCCCGCCATGCTGAAACTGGCAGAAAGTGAGAAATCCTGCCAACTGATGGCTGCGGAAATCGAAAAGACCCGGCGACGGGTCAATGCCCTGGAACACGTGATGATCCCACAGCTTCAGGAAACCATCCGCTACATCACCATGAAGCTGGACGAAAACGAGCGTTCCACCCAGGTGCGGTTGATGAAGGTAAAAGATATGATGCTGCAACAGGCCCACGGGTATGAAAGCCCCTAAGCCCCAGCATAACAAAAGGACGGCCCCAAAACCGGGCCGTCCTTTTTCTGTACTCTTACAAATTACTCCTGAGAGAACTGATCCTTGCCTACGCCGCACAGGGGGCAGACCCAATCCTCGGGAAGATCTTCAAAGGCGGTGCCGGGAGCAATGCCGTTATCGGGATCGCCCACAGCGGGATCATAGCGGTAGCCACAAACGTCGCACACATACACTTCCATTGGTTTGTACCTCCTTCAAGTATCCAGCGGGGGCAATAATCCCCCACTTTTCTTCTCCATAATATTCCACTTTCCCGTGGTTATTATTCCCTTTTAGAATCATAATAAAATTTCTTTTTGAGAAAACAACACAGCTTTTCGGAAGGATCTTCTACAGCCTTTTAGACCTTTTTCTTGGCTAGAGAAGCCTCTATTTGCCTTCTCAAGGCAGGTTTGCAGTCATTGGGAAGAAAGGCTGCCTCCACACTGTTTAACAGCAGCTGACGGCGCTCCTGGGGGGTGATTTCCAGCAAAGCGCATTCCCCCGCCAAGGTGGTGCGGGAAACTGTCATGTTGTCCGTGTTCATGGTAACCAGCATCCCTTGTTCCAAATATTCCCGCAGGGGAAACTCCGACAAGGAAGGGACAGCCTTGGTTTGGAGGTTGCTGGTGGGACAGAGTTCCAGCGGGATACGGCGGCGGAAAAGCTCTTGAAGCAGCTGACGGTCCTCCCTTGCCCGGACCCCGTGGCCAATCCGGCTGGCGCCCAGTTTCAAAGCCTGCCAAATGCTCTCTGGGCCGGCGGCCTCCCCCGCGTGGAGGGTAAAGGGGACTCCCCAGCTCTTTGCCAAGGAGAAAAGCTCTCCATACTGACTGGTGGGATACGGGGCCTCAGCCCCGGCAAGGTCCAAGGCACAGACGCCCTTGCCCAAAAAGCTCCTGGCAACTTCCACCGTTTCCAAATTGGCCGCCTCTTCCCCACCACGCATACAGCAAAGAATCAGCTGGCAGGAAAAACTCCACCCCGCTCCTGTTTTCGGCTTTGGCAGCCCAGCAATGGCCGCCTCTACCACCTGGGCTTGGGTCAACCCCTGGCGGGTGTGCTGGGAAGGGGCAAATCGCAGCTCGGCATAGAGTAACCCTTGGGCTTCCAGCCGGGCAGACAGTTCCTGGACCGCAAGGGTCAAGCTTTCCCGTGTTTGAAGCAACGACACTGGTAAATCAAAGCAGCGCAAATAGTCGTTGAGACTCTCACAGTCGGTTGGGACAGAAAGCGCGCTTTCCAAATCCCCCGAAGGCAACGGGAAATGCTGGTCCTGGGCTAACCGCTTCACCAGTGTCGGGGAAAGGGAGCCGTCAAGGTGTAAATGCAGGTCGATCACAGTGGCCACCTCCTGAAGTTTTTTCATTATACCCCAATTTGGGGAAAATGGAAAGCACCCGGGAGGTATTTCTCTTCCCCACCATGAAGCCGCTACCCCAGGAATTTTACCGCAAAAATGGAAACCAGCAGAGCGGTTGCATCCCCTAACAAGGCTGCGGGGACGGTATACCGCAACCGCTTGTAACCGCAGGCCCCAAAGTAAACCGCCACTGCATAGAAGGTGGTTTCTGTGGAGGAAGTCAGCACCGAAGCGATGCGGCCGGTTTCGCTGTCCGGGCCGAACTGCTTCAGAAGGTCCAAGGTGTAGGCAGACGCCCCACTACCGGAAACAGGCCGCAACAGTGCCAAAGGCAGCAGCTGGGGGGAAACACCCATGGCCTCTGCTGCCGGGCCTAGCAGCCCGCAGAGGAGCTCCAACAAGCCAGAAGCCCGGAGCATGGTCACTGCCACAATCAAACCAATCAGGGTTGGCAGCAACTTGAGGGAGGTCTGTAGCCCCTCCTTCGCCCCGGAGAGGAAGAGGTCAAACAGGGGAAGCCCCTTGACGTATCCCGCCAAAAGGATCAATCCAACGATCACCGGTAAGGCTGCCGCCGCTACCTGTTCCATAGGGGATCCCTTTCCAGAAGCTTACAGGCAGCCACACACACCACGAGGGAGGCTGCTGAGGTGACCCAAACCGCTGGCAAAATAGAAAAAGGCGCAGTGCTTCCACAGCTGGCCCGCATAGCTGCCATATTCAGCGGGATCAACTGGAGGGATGCTGTATTGACCACCACGAACAAGATCATCCCCCGGGTGGGGGCCTCTTTGTAAGGGTTTCTCGCCGCCATTGCTTCCATAGCGGCCAGCCCCAACGGAGTGGCAGCGTTTCCCAGCCCTAACAGGTTGGCGGAAAGGTTCATGGCGATCTTCCCCTGGATGCCCCTGTCCTCCCGGTACTCTGGGAACAAACGCCCTATGACAGGGGATAAGCACCGGGCCAACAGCTGGGTAAGGCCACTTTTTTCGGCGATCTTCAAGAACCCCAACCAGGCGCACATACTCCCCAGCAGGTATAGGGAAAGCTCCACCGCTGTTTGCGCCCCATCCATCAAAGCGGTGGAGAGCTCCCCCAAGCGCCCGGTTGCAAACGCGCACAGAACGCTTAGGATGATCATGAAAAACCACAGGGAATTTAACATCCATTCAGCCTCCTTTTTCATGGGAACGCCCTTGACTTTGGGAATAAAAAAGTTTATCGTAAGAACATACCCACTTCTTAGTGGGATACTCAAAGGTAGAAAGGAACAAGACATATGCTGTTTGGCGAGAAGATCCTGGATTATTGGGACGATATTTTGAAAGACCTGGCTACAGTTGTGGCCATCCCTTCGGTGGCAAAACCCCAGGAGGGGGAACATCCCTTTGGCGATGACTGCGCGAAAGCACTGGATACAGTGGTTGCCTTGGCGGAAAGCTATGGCTTAAAGGCAAAAAATGTGGGGTACCACGCTGCCCACGCGGAATACGGCGAAGGCGACGGCAATGCGGTGGTCATGGCCCATTTGGACGTGGTCCCCGCCGGCGAGGGCTGGAACACCGATCCTTACACCATGGTGATCGACGATAACTACGCCTACGGACGGGGCGTTTCCGACAACAAGGGCCCTGCCATTGTGGCCCTGCACTGTCTGCGTGCTTTGAAAGATGCCGGTATCAAAGGCAACCGGAAACTGCGGGTCATTTTCGGTTCTGCGGAAGAAATCGGCATGGACGATATACCCTATTACTTCCAGCACGAGCAGAAGCCTGACATGGGCTTTACCCCCGACGCTTCCTATGGCATTTGCCACTGCGAAAAGGGCCATATGGGCTTCCAGGTAAAATCCAAAAATGACTCCGCTGTGGTACGCTCCTTTGTGGCCGGCACCGTGGCCAACGCTGTACCTTTCAAGGCGGAGTGCGTCCTGTCCTGCTCTCAGGAAGAGGTGGCAAAGCTTCAGGAAAAGGCCGCCAAATCCAAGGGGATGTTTGAGGTAACCCCCACCGACACCGGCTGCCAGGTGCTGGCACACGGCAAGGCTGCTCATGCTGCCTCCCCGGAAAATGGCGTAAACGCTGCCTCCCATCTGGTGGAGCTGCTGTGCAAGGTGTTTACCAAAGAGCAGGTAGGCCCCTTCTTCTGGTTTGCTCACAAGAAGATCGGCCTGTGCACGGACGGCGAAAAGATCGGCGTACAGATGAGCGACGAGCCCAGCGGCCCCCTCACCTTCAACCTGGGCCTGGTAAATGTGGATGAGGATTCCTGCTGCCTGACGGTGGACATCCGCTACCCCGCCACCAAGAAAGGCCCGGAGATCTCTTCCATTTTGAAAGAGCAGACTGAGGGCTGCGGCCTGGAGTTTGTGCTCCTCTCTGACGCGGAACCCCTCTACCTGCCCAAGGAAAGCCAGCTGGTCACCCTGCTGGCAAGCGCTTATAAAGACGTCACCGGCGAAGACTGCGACATTTTCTCCATGGGCGGCGGCACATACGCCCGCACCATGTTTGGCAAGGGCGTTGCTTTTGGCGCAGGCTTCCCTGACCAGGAGGACGGCCGCGCCCACCAGGCCAATGAATTCTTGGATCTGCGGCGGTTTAAGCTCCACGCGGAGATCTGCTTGGAGGCCATGTACCGGATGCTCACTGCGGAGTAACCTTTATGGCAGTGTACAATCAAGTGACACCGGAAGAGATCTTCCACAATGAAGAGGTAAAGAGCTACATCCTCCGCGGCAATGACTGCCTGGGCGCCATCGGTTTTACAGAGCACGGTTTTGCCCACGCGAAACGCAGCAGCGACACTGCCCGGGAGATCCTAGCCTCTCTGGGATACCCCCAGCGGCAATGCCAGCTGGCCGCCATTGCCGGGTATATGCACGACATTGGCAACACGGTCAACCGGGTAGATCACGCCCACAGCGGCGCCCTGATGGCGTTCACCATCTTGAACAAGCTGAATATGCCTCCCGAAGAGATCGGTTTGGTTTGCTCTGCCATCGGCCATCACGATGAGAAAACGGCCTTCCCGGTAAATCCATTGGCCGCCGCGCTGATCCTCTCGGACAAAAGCGACGTACGGCGCTCCCGGGTACGGAAGGATGCCGTCCTGGAGGCTGATATCCACGACCGTGTGAACTATGCAATGGAAAATTCCCACCTAGACATTGACGCGGAAAAGAAGCTCTGTATCTTTACTATTGAGATTGCCACGGAGATATGCCCCGTTATGGAGTATTTTGAGATCTTTTTAGAGCGTATGGTGCTCTGCCGCAAAGCCGCCCAGACTTTGGGGCTTCAATTTGAGCTGATGATCAACGGCACCAGGCTGCTTTAACCCGTCTATACAAAAAAGCCCTCGGCCGAGAAGCTGAGGGCTTTTTAAGCATTGCCTTTTTGGCTTAAATATTGTATACTACTCCCAAAAAGGAGGGTTATAAGCATGAAAAAAAGGGTGTTTTGCGCCATCCTACTCTTTGTATTTGCTGCTGCATTTTTGTGGGCAATGCCCGCCGCCGCGGAGAAACTACAGGTGGAGTGGGAAGGGACGGCCTACGTTGTGGACACGGAACAGCAAACCCTTTCTGATGGAAAGAATACATATCAATATCAGTTGGATTTGAAAAACGATGGGTATGATCTGGTAATCACCTATCCCAACAAGGCTACCTGGAATTGGACCGAAACAAACAATGGCGGTTTCGGCGGGTGGAGCGACGATTACGACTATACAGGAACCTCTTACCCCACAGGAGAAACTTTTCAAAACATCCTGGCAAAGGCTGGTGTTACCCTCTCTTCCAAGCCCCAGACCGAAAAGAACTTGTTGCTTTTCTTGGTACTTCTAGTTATCGGAGGGTTCGCCTTAGCAGCACCCCAGGTTACCTGGTATTTGGAATACGGTTGGCGCTTCAAAGACGCAGAACCTTCTGACTTGGCGCTAGGGGTCAACCGGGTGATTGGCGGCATTGTGGTTGTTTTCGCTGTAGCATGGTTTTTCTTCCTGTAGGCTAAAAATGTAAGGGCCGCTGCACAGTGTGCAGCGGCCCTTTTTGGCTTTATAACAATTTATTTTTTCAGCACACCAATGGCGTCGGAAATGGTCTTTTCTAAGGCTTCCCTACCATACTTGTCCACATCAGCCTTGTTCTTGTCACCATGGGTCAAGCAGCCAGCGCCGCCAATACAGCCGCCAATACAGGCCATGCCCTCAATAAAGTTTCCGGGCAGCACATTCTTGGAAGCCTTCAGCAAGGCCATCCGGCAAGCCTCGATGCCGTCGCAAGCAATGGCTTTCAGCTCGAACTTCGTATCCAGACCTTGTTCCTTCAGAGCCTGGGTGACAGCGTCGCTCAAGCCGCCGCTGCGGGCGAAGATACGGCCATAATAAGAGGCGTTGTCCAGCACGCCTTCCTCCAGGGACTTCAAATCGATGTCCCGGCTGTCAAACAAGGCTTGCAGCTCTTCAAAGGTAATGGTGCTGTCAATGTAGGGCTTCAGCTCCTCCTTCTGGAACTCCATCTTCTTGGCAGTGCAAGGCCCAATGAAGACGACCTTGGCGTTGGGAGTGGTTTCCTTGATGTACTTGGCGATGGTCGCAGCAGGGGACAGATTATGGGAAACGTGTTCCTTCAGCTGGGGGAATTGCTTCTCAACATAATCCACAAAGGCGGGGCAGCAGGAGCTGGTCAGGAAGCCCTTTTCCGCGAGCTCCGCAGACTCGGCGTACGCCACCATATCAGCACCCAAGGCAGCCTCCACCACATGGAAGAAGCCCAGCTTCTGGATACCGGTGATCACCTGGCCCAGCTTGGCATAGCTGAACTGGCTGGAAATAGAGGGCGCCACCACAGCATACAGCTTGTAGTTTTTGTTGTTGTCGCTCTTTTTGATGAGGTCAACCACATCCAGGATAAAGGATTTATCCACAATGGCGCCAAAGGGGCACTGGTAGGCGCAGGCACCGCAGGAAATGCAGGTTTCATTGTCGATGGAAGCGGCGCCGCCCTCCCCCATGCTGATGGCATGGATCTTGCAGGCGTTTTCGCAAGGACGCTTCTGGTTGACAATGGCGCTGTAGGGGCACACTTTGGCGCACTGGCCGCACTCTACACACTTGGATTTGTCAATGTGGGCGTGAAGGTGCTCGTCAAAGGTGATGGCGCCTACCCGGCAAGCGTCCTCACAGCGGTGGGCAATGCAGCCACGGCAGGCGTCGCTGACATTGTAGCCGGACATGGGGCACTCGTCGCAGGCAATGTCGATCACTTCAATGACATTGGGGTTGTTTTTATCGCCGCCCATGGCCAGCTTGATGCGCTCTTCCACAATGGCCCGCTCTTTGTAGATGCAGCAGCGCATGGTGGGTTTCTCCTTGACGATCAGCTTGGGGATTTCCGTATAGGCGTCCAACAAACGGTCCTCAAAGGCATAACGGGCAACCTCACGAAGAACCTTATATTTCAGGTATTGTACCTGGGTATCAAATTTTCTGTCTTTCATGGGAATTGTGGCCATATGTTTTCTTGAACCTTCCTTTCTTTCTTGTCGCAGCGCTTAGAAGTAGCTCACCTTAATGCGCTTGCCCATCTGCTTCAAGCATTCGCTCAGTTCCTCCACCAAACGCATTTTAATGTTAAAGTTGATGGGCAGGTTGGGGTTTTGGTGGGCAGGGTTGATAGCCCGTCCCACGAAGAAATTGATATCGGTAGCTTCCTCGAAAAGCATCCGGGCAATAAGGGAGGCGCCGTCCCGCTTATATCCCCACTGGCTGTAAGAGGAATTGTCCTCCAGGAAATTTTTGGCGTACTCCAGTACCCTGCTGATGGTGATCACGCCTTCCGTGACCAAGTCTACGCCCTCAATCTTCGCGATGGGCGGGATCTCCGGATCCAAATAGTTCAGATCAGCCACCATAGGTTTGTGCAAAAACTCAGAGGCCAGCGTGGAAGTGGTGCCGCCGCAGACAATGTGCTTTCCCTCTTTGGAGAAGAACAGGGACATATACTTGTTCGTGTCCTTCCGGTCAGAAGGCGGGCCGATCATCAGGTTCACCTGCGAACGGTCGCGCACCTTTACGACACACACCGTGGTGTCATCCCCTGGATGGCCGCCATACAAATGGTTGCACTCTTCCAACAGGATGGCGGCAAATGTTTTCGCGGTATACGACTGGTCATACATCATCTCCAAAAAGTTGATGATGTCTTTCCTCTCCCAGCCAAAGTTCAGGGACTCGCCCACGCCGGCGTGAATGGTGCCGTCGCTCATGGTAAACAAGAAGTCGTTTTCCTGAAGCTTGATCTTGGATTTGTAGATCATCTTACCCTCGATCTCCGTGCCGGTTTTGGGGATCTCAACAAACTTCCCATCCCGGATGAGGATCAGCAGGGGGTTGTCATACTGGATGATCTCTGCCTCTTCATTCTCAATGATATGGATGATGGTAAAAGTGGAATAGGCCACCCCCCGCACAGCGCAGACCGGCAGTGTGGAGGCAATGGTGGAAACGCAGTCTTCCAGGCGCATATTGGCCGCCATCATCGTGGAGATGATCTTGGAGGTCAAGGAAGAGAGAATATTCGCCTTAACGCCGCTCCCCATTCCGTCAGCCAGAACGATCACAGTGGAGTCTTCCCCCTGGTCGACGATTTCAACCCGGTCGCCGCAGAGCTGTTCCCCCCACTTGTTCAGGCTTAAATATCCGATGTCGGTACAAAGGTTATTCATCTGCCAACGAATCCTTCAGCTTAGTCAGCGCGATCTTGGTTTCCGCAGTGGTTTCGCCCAACAGGGAAGCGATCTCCTGCGCCATGCGCATCTGCTTTTCGATGACCCGGTCTGTCATCTCAATGGTCTGCTGGCTGATCTTTTCTTTGCTCATGCGCTCCCGCTCTTCCTCGGTAACATCGCGCATGATACACATCACGATGTGGTAGCTCTTGTCATAAATGACCGACTGCTCCACATAGCGCTTATACTCGGTCAAGTACACCTTTTCATCCCGCACACTCATGCCGGTGGACATCACATCCAAGAACACCTTGGGATCCAAGACGCGGATGACCTGATCGCCCAGCACATCAGAGGCATGGCGGATATTCATGATCCGGCAAGCAGCCGTGTTGATCTGCTGTACTTCCAAATCCTCGTTGAGCACGATGATGCCATTGGGAGTGTTATTGATGATGGTATCGGAAAAGCTCTCGGCTTTCTGGGTCAGGAAGGGCAGGCACATATTGATATCGGCTTTCCCCTGGTACACAGCAATGGCCTTTTCACGGCAAGTGTTGTAACCACAGGCACCGCAGTTGAGCTCCTGCTCGGGGGTGAACTTTCCGGTTTTCTGGAGGATCTCCTGGATCTCCCTTTCCCCAGGCATCTGGCGGTGCAGGCCGATGAAGCGGTGATCTTTGATCAGGTCTGCCTTGGCAGGCTGCTCCACTGCAAAGTCCTTCTTACCGGCGTACCGGTTGACAGCAATGGTATCCGTCACAGGACGGCGGCGTTCACGCTCCATAGCAGGGCCGCCCACACAGCTGCCCGCGCAGATGGACATTTCGATAAAGCACTTTTTCAAACGGCCTTCTTTGATGTCATCCAATGCGGCAATGCAGTTGTCGATGCCATCCACCACTAAATACGTGTACTCGTCGGAATCGCAGTTCATGGTACGCAGGATGCCGCCTGATGTGGGGAACAAACGCGCCCGGCTTTCTTCCAGATGGTCTTCCCCTTGCTCGATGCTCACGCCTTCCTGCTTGAACCAGGCGGAAAGTTCCTCAAACGTCAGGACACAGTCCACATAGCCCGGATAGGCCTCGGCTTCGGCTTTTTTGGAGATGCAGGGCCCGATAAACACGGTTTTTGCCCCGGGGTTCTCCCTCTTTATTTTTTGGCAATGAGCCTGCATGGGAGAGAGCACCGTGGCCAGATAGGGCAATACCTCGGGGTAATACTTCTCCACCAAAGTATTCACGGAATGGCAGCAGGTGGAGATAATTACTTCCTGCTTACCCTCCCGGATGATGTTTTCATACTCGGTTTTCACAATGGAAGCGCCGATGGCGGTCTCTTCCACGGCGGAAAAGCCCAGCCGTTTTAGAGCTTTTTCCATGGTGGCAATGGTGGCGCCCGGATAATTGGCCACAAAAGAGGGAGCCACGCTGGCAATGACGTTGCCTTCCTTCAGCAGCTCAATGGCATGAGGCACATCATTGCGGATCTCCTTGGCGTTCTGGGGACATACTACAAAGCACTGGCCGCACAGGATGCACTCGTCGCTGACGATCTGTGCCTGGCCCGTGGAGTATTTGATGGACTTCACAGGGCAGTGGCGGATGCACTTATAGCAGTTGACGCAGTTGGATTTTTTTAACTTCAAATATTCAGCCATGTAGGAACAACCTCTCCAAATGAAAATAAGGGTCCGGGCACGGCAAACTCCATCAATGGCATCTGTCACTGATGGAGCTTCCTGCGTGATGGGTTTTATTGTACTTTTGCGAGGATCTCTTTCTCGAAGAAATCCTTGGTGGTTTCGGGCGACAGGGAATACAGCTTGTCGTCCAGAGTGACATTCACGCCATTGACACAGTTGCCCATGCAGAAGGTGCCGCCCAGCTCTACCTTATCTTCCAAGTGGTTTTCCTTCACCAGGTATTGGAGTTGTTCAACGATCTGACGGGAGCCCTTCAAGTGGCAAGAGCTGCCGATGCAAATGGTACATTTCATGATTTCATCCTCCTAAATCGATTTGGGATAAAATATTTTAATGGTAATGTAGAAAAGAGGCCGCGCCGTAGAAGCACAGCGCGGCGCCTCTCTTCCCGCGCGCAAATTCAAGGAACTTACTTTTTTAAGCTGAGGCCTTGCAAGCAGAGATTATTCGTACTCCACCACATTGACCCAGTGCATCAGGAACTCGCGCTCCTCAGGCTTGCCTTTCACAGACTGGGAAGCAGCCACGATGGGCAGCCATTTCTGCACATACTGTTTCGCGGTATCGGTCTTCTTGCAGAAGAGGTTCATATACTTCTCAGCCGTGTCAATGTCACCCTCCAGCCAGAACAGCAGGTAGGTGCGGGCAGCGTCGGCAGAGGCGTTGCCCTGGGTGGCATGGGCCCAGTCCAGGATGGAGTAGCTCTCGCCGTCGGGAGAAATCACCACGTTGGTGGGGTTGAAATCGCCATGGCACAGCTTGTTGTGGTTGGGCATGGAAGCCAAGCGGGAATCCAGCTCATAACGGGTGGTAGCATCCAGGCCGGTCTGGGAAATTTTCCGCTTCATCTTTTCCTTCAGACGGTTCAGCATGGGGCAGGTTTGGGATTGGACTTCGATCTGGATGTCCACAAAACGCTCCAGGTACTCGTCCTTCTTGTCAGGGTTCTCTGCCATCAGCTGTGCCAGGGTCTTGCCCTCAGCGTAATCGGTGACAATAGCCCACTTGCCTTCGATCTTGGTGACCTCCTCCACATGGGGGATGGGCAGGCCAGTTTCTTCCACGCGGGCAATGTTCAAAGCCTCATTGAGGATGTCAGCCTTGGAATAGCCCTCGTCGAACACCTTGATGACGTACTGGCCATCCCGATAGATGGTCTTGGAAGTCCGAACTGCAATAACCTTTTCCAGTTTCATAGTGAAAACTCCTCCGTTTATTTACTTGCCGTAGTAGCACTTCAGGTAGATTTCTTTGATCTCGCTCATCAGCGGATAGCGGGGGTTGGCGCCGGTGCACTGGTCGTTGAAGGCGTTCTCCACCATTTCGTCCAAGGTATCCAGGAAGTACTTCTCGTCTACGCCGTAATCCTTGATGGTCTTCTTGATGCCGATCTTCTCCTTCAGGTCTTCCAGAGCCTGGATGAAGTTCTCGAACACTTCGTCGTCGTTCTTGCCCTGGATACCGCAGAACCGAGCAGCTTCCACATAGCGCTGCTTAGCATGGGGGTACTGATACTGGGAGAAGGTGCCCATCTTGGTGGGAACTTCCGCAGCATTGTAACGGATCACGTCGGTGAGGATCACAGCGTTGGCAATGCCGTGGGGCAGGTGATGGTAAGCGCCCAGCTTGTGAGCCATGGAGTGGTTCACACCCAGGAAGGCGTTAGCAAAAGCCATACCAGCCATACAGGAGGCTTCGGCCATGCGCTCACGGGCATAGGGATCGTTGGCGCCGTTCTCATAGGCGGAAGGCAGGTAATCAAACACAGCCTTCATAGCCTTCAGAGCCAGGCCATCGGTAAAGGGAGTGGCCATGATGGACACATAAGCCTCGATGGCATGGGTCATAACGTCGATACCGGAAGCAGAGGTCAGGCCCTTGGGCTGAGTCATCATGTTGTCGGCGTCCACAATAGCCATGGTGGGCAGCAGCTCGTAGTCAGCCAGAGGCCACTTGGTGCCGGTCTTCTCATCGGTGATGATGGCGAAGGGAGTCACTTCGGAACCAGTACCGGAAGAGGTGGGGATAGCAACCATGATTGCCTTCTCGCCCATCTTGGGGAACTTGTAGATACGCTTCCGGATATCCATGAAGTCCATGCTCATGGACTGGAAGTCGGCATCGGGATGCTCGTACAGCACCCACATGATCTTGGCAGCGTCCATGGGAGAACCGCCGCCCAGAGCGATGATCACGTCGGGCTCGAAGTCGCGGATCTGCTCCACGCCCTTCATCGCGCAGCCCAGAGTGGGATCGGGAGCAACGTCGTAGAAGCAAGCGTACTGGATGCCCAGCTCGTCCAGCTTATCGGTGATGTTCTTGGTGAAGCCACTCTTGAACAGGAAGGAGTCGGTGACGATAAACGCCTTCTTGCGGTTGTATTCGGTCTTCAGCTCATCCAGGGCCACGGGCATACAGCCCTTCTTAAAGTAAACCTTCTCAGGCGTTCTGAACCACAGCATATTCTCTCTCCTCTCGGCGACGGTCTTGATATTGATCAGGTGCTTGACACCCACGTTCTCAGAAACGGAGTTACCGCCCCAAGAACCGCAGCCCAAGGTGAGGGAGGGAGCCAGTTTGAAGTTGTACAGGTCGCCGATACCGCCCTGGGAAGAGGGAGTGTTCACCAGAATACGGCAGGTCTTCATAGCGGCCTGATGCTTGGCCATCTTTTCCTTCTCGGCAATATTGATGTACAGAGAGGAGGTGTGGCCGTAACCGCCGTCAGCGATCAAGTGCTCGGCTTTCTCAATGGCCTCGTCGAAGGTCTTGGCATGGTACATGGCCAGCACGGGAGAAAGTTTCTCGTGAGCGAACTCCTCAGAGATGTCCACGCTCTCCACTTCGCCGATGATGATTTTTGTAGTTTCAGGCACGTCCACACCAGCCAGGGCAGCAATGGTGTGGGCCTTTTGGCCAACGATCTTGGCATTCAAAGCGCCGTTGATGATGATGGTCTTACGGACCTTTTCCGTTTCAGCCTTGTTGAGGAAATAGCAGCCGCGCTTGATGAACTCATCCTTCACAGCCTTGTAGACCTTATCCAGGACAATGACAGACTGCTCGGAAGCGCAGATCATGCCGTTGTCGAATGTCTTGGAATGGATGATGGAGTTGACAGCCAGCACCACATCGGCGGTGTCATCGATGATGGCAGGGGTGTTGCCGGCGCCCACGCCCAGAGCGGGAGTTCCGGAAGAATAAGCGGACTTCACCATGCCGGGACCGCCAGTAGCCAAAATGATATCGGCTTCAGCCATCAGTGTGTTGGTCAGTTCCAGGCTGGGGACATCGATCCATCCAATGAGCCCCGCGGGAGCGCCGGCCTTCACAGCGGCCTCCAAAACGACTTTGGCAGCCTCGATGGTGCACTTCTTGGCGCGGGGATGGGGGCTGATGATGATACCGTTGCGGGTCTTCAGGGAGATCAGGGTCTTAAAGATGGCAGTGGAAGTGGGGTTAGTGGTGGGGATGACAGCGCCAACCACGCCAATGGGCTCGGCGATCCTCTTGGTGCCGTAGGCCTTGTCTTCCTCAATCACGCCGCAGGTCTTGGTGTTCTTGTAGGCGTTGTAGATATACTCAGCAGCATAGTGGTTCTTAATGACCTTGTCTTCCACTACGCCCATGCCGGTTTCTTCAACAGCCATCTTAGCCAGCGGGATGCGCTGAAGGTTGGCAGCCATGGCGGCAGCGCGGAAGATCTTGTCCACCTGCTCCTGGGTATAGGTGGAATAGATCTTCTGTGCTTCACGCACTCGGGCAAGCATCTTCTCAAAAGTTTCCGCATTGTCCACAATTTCATAAGTCGTTTTCGTGTTCATGAAATGATCCATCCTTTTTTATTTATTTTGTGCTGAATCTTTCCTTTAAATGGTTAGATAAGATGGCGAGGGAAACGGCCATGTCCTCATTCTGCACCATAATCCCTTCCGGCACATCCAAATGGACATTGGAAAAGTTCCAAACAGCTAAGATCCCGCTTTTAATCAGCAGGTTGCACACAGCCTGCGCGTGTTCGCCAGGCACCGTTACAATGCCCATACGCACTTTCATCCGTTGGCAAAGACCTTCCAGCCGGTCCATGGGGAGAATCATCTTCCCCCCTACCTCTGTGTTCACTGTGAATGGGTCAACATCGAACCCTGCCAAAATGTTTAGGCCATATTCTACAAAACCTGTATAAGCAAGCAGCGCTTTCCCCAGCTGGCCACACCCCACCAAAACGGCGTCCTGGGTGTTGTCATAGCCGAGAAAATCTTCCAGCTCGCAAATGAGGCTCTCGCGCACATAGCCTACCTTTGGCCTGCCCGAACTGCCGATGGAGGCAAGATCTTTTCTCACCACCACATGGTTCATGTTCAGCGCCTCTGCTATTGCCGTCGCCGAGATGTATTTCGGGGCGTCCTGCTGGCCCTTTAGATAGCTGAGATACGCTGGGAGCCGCTGCAAAGTTTGCTTTGAAACGCTCCGCCCCGGCACACTTCTCACCTCTTTCCTTTAACTTTGACAATATTTTAACATGGTTTTGTGAACTTGTAAATTAGTAGGAATGATATATCAATATTTTATTAGCGATTAAATTTGTGCACTTTGCCGCTTACAAAAAGCTCACGAAAACCGCCTGCAAAACCCAGGAAAACCAGCTGGCACAAGGCACAAATTTCAAGCGTATTTAGGGATTTATTTAATATTATTGTAGTATATCCAGCTGCTGAAAGCAAGAGAAAAAACAAAAAAAGAAGGCCCGCTCTCTTTTTCGAAAGCAGCCCTCTTTCGCGGCTTACAAAAAACGTTCTTTCCGCAGGCGTTCAAACAGCTCCCATGAGCAAAGCCCTTCCCTCTGCCAACGGCATCCTCCGCACACTTTCTCCCACTGGGAACGGTTTACCTGGCGCAGCCGTTCCCCCACCTGAACAGGGGACAGCTCTTGGCCTAAAGAAAGCCCGCAAGCCTCCCGTGCAGCCTGATCCCGCCTGAGCACGTCACTGGTGCCCAAGCCACAGGCGTTCCCAGGCAGGCAATGAGGGCAAGCCTTGCACAAATCATCGCTGCCGTAAACCAGGGACATCCCCTCCCCTGCCGCCAAAGCAGCAAGAACTTCTTCCATGGAGCGGGTAAATGCCTCATTATAGCCGCACCCCTGGAACAGGGCAGCACAAAACAGATGATGGCCTCGCAACTGTTTCATGCGGCGTTCACCAATTTTGCTTTCTTTAAGCTGTACAAAATGGCCTGCGCTGCAAAATAGCCCAACACAACAGAGATCAAATCTTTCACCAAGTAGGGCGCACAGGCAATTAAGAAAGCCTGGGGCAGCGGTGTGGACATCACCAAAGAGAATTGAACTGCCCCGCACAGGTCGCACACCAGAAGCCCAACCGCTCCCAGCAGCAGCGCCAGCCATTTCCGGCCTTGGAGGGACCCTAGCCCACACAGCAGGCTCATCAAGAAAAAGCCCCACAAAAAACCGCCAGTCACACCTAAAAAAGAACCCACGCCGCCACTGAACCCAGCAAACACCGGCAATCCCACAGCACCCAGGGCCAAGTACACTGCCAAAGCGCTGCCGCCCATACCAACTCCCAGCACATAGCCGCACAACGCCACCGCAAAAGTTTGCAGCGTTACCGGAACGCCCGTTGGCAGAGGGATGGAGATCTGGGAAAGCACTGCCATCACTGCGGCAAACACAGCCACCATCACCATTTTTTGAAGCTTGTTTTTATATTGCACTTTCATGGGTATTCCCACTTTCATTTTTTGTTTTTGATTGGGACAGGGAACTTAACTCTCACTCCCGGCGCAGCCGTTCTAGGAAATCCTTCTTGATATTCACTTCCCCGGCGGAGAACAGCTTTACTTCCCCACTGGGAAGTTTTACCTGGAGCCGGGCCTCGTCGTCTACTCCAAGCACGAATCCTTCCCGGACTGTTTCCCCCTGGGTGAAGGTGACCTCCATCCCTGTGAGCAAGGAGCGCTGCCGGTAAGCCTCCATGAAGGCGCGCTGGGTCAGATTGCCGTAAAACCCGAAGAAACGGTTGAGCAACTCCGCCGCCAAACGGGTGCGAACCCCTGCCGGCGCCTCTCCCGAATACAGGGCGCCTGCCACATCGCGGATCTCTGGGGCAAAGCCGCCAACGGGCTCCTGGACATTGACTCCGATTCCCACGATAGCATAGTTGAGCCCGCTGTTTTCAAAATCTACCGAGGCCTCCGTCAAAATTCCGCACACCTTCCGGCCTTTCACATACACATCATTAACCCATTTGATCTGCGCGTACTGGCCGGTGACACAGTCGATGGCCTCTGCCACCGCAACCGCCGCCGCTGTAGTGACGCACAGGGATTCCTCCGCAGAAAATTTAGGGCGCAGCAGAACGCTGATGTACAGCCCCGTTCCCTTGGGAGAAAGGAATGTCCGGCCCAGGCGGCCTTTCCCCTGGGTCTGCTGCTGGGCGATAAGCGTCATGCCCTCGGCGCCGCCCTGCTCCGCAATGGCCTTCAGCACGGTATTGGTGGAGGTGACAGAATCTTGGACGCTGATGGTGCAGCGCCGGGCCGGCCCAGTGAGAAGCCGCCGGACACTTTGAGGGGTCAGGGCATTTTCATCGGAACGGAGAAGATACCCGCGGTTGGTGGCCGCCTCGATCTCATAGCCAGCTTCTTTCAGCTTATTGACCGCTTTCCACACAGAATTGCGGGTGACCCCCAGCTTTCCGGCAAGTTCTTCCCCAGAAATGGGGACTTCAGCTGTTTCCAGCATTTCTAAAATTTGATCAGACAAACCCAAGAGGATGCCTCCTTTTTTCTTCTTGTCCCAGAGTAACACAGGCGCAATCAATTGTCAACTTTCATCTGCGCGCCAGGGTGACAATTGAACTTTCTGAAAAAGAAAGGAGCCGCGAAAGCGGCTCCCACTTTCCGGCACGGGAAAAAACCCTGCCGATTTTTTACTTTTCAGGCTTGAAACTGTCCTTCAGCTTCACCGAACGATTGAAGACTAAAGCACCGGGCTTGCTGTCTTTGCTGTCCACGCAGAAATAGCCCTGCCGCAGGAATTGGTAGCTTTCCCCAGGCTGCGCTTCGCCCAAGGCCCGCTCCACCTTGCAGCCGGTGAGGACTTTCAGGGAATCGGGGTTGAGGTAATCCAGGAAGTTGCCCTCGTCCGGATTGGGTACGGTGAACAGATTGTCATAGAGGCGGACCTCCGCGTCCAAAGCGTCGGCAGCGTTCACCCAATGGATGGTGGCGCCTTTCACCTTCCGGCCATCGGTGGGGTTGCCGCCCCTGCTCTCGGGATCGTACTCCGCGAAAACTTCGGTGATATTGCCATCCTCGTCCTTGGCACAGCCGGTGCAGCGGATCAGGTAGGCGCCTTTCAAGCGGCACTCGGGCCCATTGGGATACAGGCGCTTATATTTCGGGACCGGTGTTTCCAAGAAGTCCTCCCGCTCGATATACACACTGCGGGAAAAGCTCACCGGGCGGGTGCCGTCCTCAGGATTATTGGGATTGTTCTCCACATCGAACAGTTCCGTCTTGCCCTCGGGATAGTTGGTGATGGTCAGCTTGATGGGATCCAGCACGGCCATGGCGCGGCGCGCATGAAGGTTCAGGTCTTCCCGCAGGCAATACTCCAAGAAGGCATATTCCACGGTGGAATTGACCTTGGAAACGCCGTTGCGCTCGCTGAAGTTGCGGATGGATACGGGTGTATACCCCCGGCGGCGCAGGCCGCAAAGGGTGGGCATCCGCGGATCGTCCCAGCCGTCCACATAGCCTTCCTCCACCAGGGTACGCAGCTTCCGCTTGCTCATAACGGTGTTATTGATGCCCAGGCGGGCAAATTCTATCTGGCGGGGCTTGGAAGGAAGCGTCACGTTCTGGATGACCCAGTCGTAGAAGGGACGATGGTCCTCAAACTCCAGGGAGCACAGGGAATGGGTGATGCACTCCATGGCGTCTTCAAAGGGATGGGCATAGTCATACATGGGATAGATACACCACTTGTCCCCAGTGCGGTGATGCTTGGAATGGTTGATACGGTAGATCACCGGGTCACGCATATTGAAGTTGCCGGAAGCCAGATCGATCTTAGCGCGAAGGGTCATCCGGCCATCGGGGAACTCGCCGGCACGCATCCTGCGGAACAGGTCCAGGCTCTCCTCTTTGGGGCGGTCCCGGTAAGGGCTGGTGGCAGGATGGGTCAGGTCGCCACGCATCTCCTTCATCTGATCGGGGGTCAGCTCGCACACATAGGCGAGGCCCTTTTCAATCAGCTCTTCCGCGCCTTTGTACATATCTTCAAAGTAATCGGAGGCATAGTAAAACCGGTCGTCCCAGTCGTAACCCAGCCAGTGGATATCCTCTTTGATGGCGTCCACATACTCCACGTCCTCTTTGGTGGGGTTGGTGTCATCCATCCTGAGGTTGCAGATACCACCAAAACGCTGGGCAGTGCCAAAGTCGATGTAAATGGCCTTGGCGTGACCGATGTGCAGGTAGCCGTTGGGTTCGGGTGGGAAACGGGTGTGGACCTGCATCCCCTCGGTCCGGCCGCCGGGGCCCATGTCCTCTTTCACAAAGTCGTCAATAAAGTTGGTGGATGGGATCTCGTCGTAGTTGATCTTTTCACTCATTGCAATCACGGTTCCTTTCTAAGGGATTACGTTGTTGTATGATTCCAAACAGGGATTAACCCTGAAGTTTGGCAAGTCCGGCCTTCAGCCGGCGCAGGGCTTCTTCCCGGCCCAGCAGCGCCAAAATCTCCATAGCGCCGCCGGGGGTGATCAAGGTACCCGCCGCGGCGATGCGCACAGGCCACAGCAAGGTGCCGTTTTTCACACCCAGCTCGCCGGCCAAGGCCATCAGGCTGTCGTGGATGGCGGTGATCTCCCACTGGGGCAACGCCTCCAGCGCAGCGATGGCTGCTTGGAGCATTTGGGGGGAGTTCTCCAAATTCGTTTTGCTCTTCTTGTTCACAAAGAAGTCTGCCGGGTAGTCAGGCAGCTCCTGGAAGAAGTGGAGCAGGCCGGGGATCTCCTGGAATTTGGTGATCCGTGCGGGAAGGATGGAATACAGCACGTCCCAGGGTTTTTCCTCTTCCCCGAACACCTCCCGATAATAGGGCATGGCGTGGGAGGTAAACCCCTCCTCCCCCATGGCTTTGATATACTCGGCATTGAACCAGTTGAGTTTGTCATAGTCAAACACCGCAGGGGATTTGCTGATGCCGTCGATGGAGAATGCCCTCTCCAACTCTTCCAGGGAAAAGATCTCCTGGTTGTCCTTGGGGGCCCAGCCCAGCAGGGCGATGTAGTTGACCACCACTTCCGGCAAGTACCCCTCCTGCACCAGGCCCTCAAAACTGGTGGAACCGTGGCGTTTGGACAGCTTGGACACGCTGCCGTCCTCATTTTTTCCCATGATCAGGGGCAGGTGCACATAGGTGGGGATCTCCCATCCGAAGGCTTCGTACAACAGGTTGTATTTGGGGGTTGAGGTGAGGTACTCGCTGCCCCGCACCACGTGGGTGATATGCATCAGGTGGTCGTCAATGACATTGGCGAAGTTATAAGTGGGATAGCCGTCGGCCTTTAACAGGATCTGGTCCTCGATCTCTTTATTTTCGATGGTGATGGAGCCAAACACCGCGTCCTCAAAGGTAGTGGAGCCGGTGAGGGGCACTTTCTGCCGGATAACATAGGGAGTCCCCGCGTCCAGCAGCCGCCGGATCTCCTCCTGGGGCAGGTCGCGGCAATGGCGGTCATAGCCGCCCACCCCCTGCTCATCGTGAAGGGATTCCAACCGCTCTTTGGTACAGAAACAGTAATAGGCTTTGCCCTCTTTCACCAGCTGTTCGGCATAAGGCTTGTAAAGCTCTTTCCGCTGGCTCTGCACGTAGGGACCATACTCGCCACCCACATCCGGGCCTTCATCATGCTTTAAGCCCACTCGCTCCAAGGTTTTGTAAATGACGTCCTCGGCGCCCTCTACCAGGCGCTCCCGGTCGGTGTCTTCAATGCGGAGGACGAATTTCCCGCCCTGGGATTTGGCCACCAAATACTCATACAGTGCCGTGCGCAGGTTGCCCACGTGCATAAAGCCCGTGGGGCTGGGGGCAAATCGTGTTCGGACTGTTGCCATATCTATCTCTCCTTATCGCCCTTTCCAAGCAGGGCGGATTGTGATTCCTTGATTTTGCGGCTGCGGGAACCCGCCGCGCGCATACAATATTTGATATTATATCGCAAACCACCGCGGTTTTGCAAGGCAGCTTGGGGATTTTTTGCCCGCTACCCGCGATTTTTGAAAAAAACTGCCGGTCTCTCCCAGCCAGAACCCTTTGGAAGAAGTCAGCACTGGAAAAAACGCTTGATTATTCCAGGTAAAAGGAGCATAGTTAATAAAACAGGCTGCCCAAGGGGCGGACCATCACCAGTTTTGGGAAAGAGGGCAAACTATGGCAAAGATTTTCGTATATGGGGATCGGGAGAAACAAAAGAACTACGCGGCAGCCCTGGAGGGATGCGGCATAGAAGGGCTATTCACCCTGGACCTCTCCTTGGCGGAAGGGTGCGATGGGTTATTGCTTCCCGGCGGCGGGGACATTTCACCGGCCCGGTATGGGCAGGCAGTCAACGGCAGCGGTGAACCGGATTTGGAGCGGGATGCGGCGGAGTTGCAGCTTGTGGCTGACTTTATAGCCTGGGGAAAGCCCATCTTGGGGATTTGCCGGGGCATCCAGATGATCAACGTGGCCTTGGGCGGGACGTTGATCCAGGACATCCCCACAGCCCAGGATCACAAGCACGATGAGGTCATTGGGGACCGGGTACACTCTGTCACAGCGGAGCCGGGCAGCTTTCTAGAAACCCTTTATGGGAAAGATTTCTCCGTCAACAGCGCCCATCACCAGGCGTTGGACCGCCTTGCTCCCGGGCTGCGCCTGGCTGCACGCTCCGCCAGCGACGGGGTGGTAGAAGCAGTAGAATGGCCTGAAAAACGGATCTACGGCGTGCAGTGGCATCCGGAACGGATGTCTTTCGCCCTGCACCGGGAGGACACCGTAGACGGGAAGGCTATTTTCCTGTTTTTTAAGGGGCTGTTTGACTAAAAATTTTGTTCACAGCAAAATCCGTCTTGACAACCTGTGTGCTAAATGCTATAATAGCTAGCGTTGATTGTGCGCGAGTGCTGGAACTGGCAGACAGGCACGTTTGAGGTGCGTGTGTCTACGACGTACGGGTTCAAGTCCCGTCTCGCGCACCAGTTTAAAAGTGGCTTGATTCCTATATTTCTAGGTTTCAAGCCATTTTTCTCGTTTTTTGACAACCGTTATCACGGCATAAAAGCATCAAAATACACGCCAAAACCGCACAAAAAACACAAAATACAACACGAAATACATCACGGAAAACTCAGGATTTTCCTGGGTTTCGAGCTGCTTTCAGCATCAGGCACAACACGTGCGGGAAACAAAAAAAGCCCCGGAAATTCCAGGATAAAACCGGAATGCCCGAGGCTTTTCTTAAAGCTTGATAAATCTTACGTCCCCGCCTTCACGGCTGACGCGGCTTTCAATGCCTCCTACTGTGGGAGCAGATACCTTTGATGATGTCCCGCTCAATGCGGATTTTGTAATGTTTCTGACTGTAGGAATAGATATAGCCTTAGCGCGGCTACTCGATGAAACGGAAGATGCTCGAGGTACATTTCTTCTAGCTGACAAATCTATTTGCCCAAAGCTGCCAGTAGAGTATGCTGACTTTTTCTTGGAGGATCCAGATGAGCCAGAAGACCCGCCGGACCCGCTTTTGCCGCCGCTGGATGAGGATGCTTCCCCAAGAAGATACGCGGTGGAATCCATAGTATCCCCGTTTGCGTCATGCAATTCGAAGTGCAGATGGTTGCCGTAAGAGTTACCGGTATTCCCCATGTTGCCTATTTGTTGCCCTGCCTTGACGGAGTCCCCTTCCTTTACCAGAACGTCGCTTAAATGGGCATAGATCGCGCTTCTTCCGTCCGGGAAAGTTACTTGAACCAAGTTGCCGTAAGATTCATTTCCTGTACTGCCCTGGGCGTTGCCCCGTCCGGTTTGCACCCATGTTACAATTCCATCTTCCGTGTTGTAAATGGGAGGATATGGGTCGGAACCGGTGTGTGAAATGTCCGTTCCGCTATGGCCATCGTTTCCGTATGCTTGCGTAATACGTGATTTTGAGAAATCTTCTACTACTTCGTTCCTTTTGCTTGCCCCGGTAGAGAACACATCGCCCTGATATAATTCCCCACCGTGCCACGGTGTTTGGTCAAGCTTAGAGGCTGCATATTCAGAAAGGTACAGCGCATCTTTTTGTTCGTTGGTCAAAGGAAGGGAGTTAATGTAAGCGTTTACTTTACTTTGCTTTGTCCCCATCCCTCTTGAAACAGATTCTCCATTTTCATCCTTGTCGGATTCAATTTTGCTGTACGCGATTTTGAATTGGAAATGGTCTCCCATACCAATACCAGCGTCCAGGGACTTTTCAAGTTCGCTGTAAGAGTTGACATCCATCATGCCGTACAAAGCAGCAAGCTTTTCGCTATCCGTATAATTGGAGTTGACAACAGCCAAATACTTCTCGTTGTTCGATACGGATGATTCACCTTCCGCCGGTTCCAGATTCGATGTCATGTGAAGCAGGTCTGTATAGGTTTCCAAGTCTGCCCCCGCAAGCACCGCTCTTTGTAACCCTGAGTATTGCGAATCGCTCATCAATGTTCCCAAAACAGCCATACGTTCTTTTTCGGAAAAACCGGAACCGGCTGCCGCCATATACTTTTGGTAGTCAGAAACCGAATCTTTCCCTTTCTCCGGTTTTAAGTGGGAAATGTCAGACATAATTTGCGCGTATGCCTGCATGGTGCCGCCTAATTCCAGAGAGCTTTTGAGTTTATTGTACGGCCCTTCTTCCATGATGGCAGAAAAGGCTTTTAATTTTTCCTCGTCGGAAAAGCCGGACTGCGCAATGGCCATATATTTTTGGGCGTTTGTTACGCTTTCTTTGCCGTCTTCGGGCTTCAGTTCCGCAAAAAGGCTCCCTATCGCATATGCGGTGTTTTCGCTCAAGCCCGCTTCTGTAAGCTTATCGTAGTTTGTGCTCTCAACAGGGGACATAGTAAAATAGAGGAAAGAATCCTTTAAGGCTTTTTTCTGCGAAATATCCCAGTTTTGTTCGTCCAGCCACCTGGAAAACTCCGAAGCTTTGAGAGAAGCTTTTTCATCCTTCCCATAGATGGTGCTGTACATGGACTGCGCTTGCAATATCTGATCCATCGAAACACCGGCGTTTAAAAGAGTGTCTATATCCTCTTTTCTGGAATCAGAAGCGAAGGTTTCGTAGATAGCCCGTTCATCTTCCGGGGAAAGCCCCATGCTTAAAAGAACATCTGCTTTTTCCGCTGTAGAAGCGTCACTGGTCTTGGCCCTAAACGAGATAGCGTCCGCAATAGAAACCCCTTTATCCACCAACCCTTCCACATCTTTCACCCAATTGTCGGGCTCGTAATCAGACAGATTGGCTTTTGCCAACGCGTCAGCATACTTGTACACGTCCTGTACGGCTTTCACCTTCGTATTGTCATCCATACTTTTATATAAGGAAGACTCTACTAAGTGATTCAGCGCATCTAAGGACATCTGCCCCCTTTCCTGTACATATTGTGTGTACTGCTGGGCTGTCAGGTAAACGGTTTCACCATTCACGGTAATGCTTTTTTGAGGTTTGCTGGGGAGTACAGAGGCGTCGCCGGTTTCATTGTATAGCGCTTCAATCGCGGACTCCGCCGGGGAGGTAGATTTTTTCTCCAAATAACCAGGGGAGAAAAAGTTTTCCCACCAAGAACCATTTTCCTCAATTCTTCCAAAAGCGTCCTGGTACGGATTCATTTGGTTGCTTAATCCGGGTATTTTCATCTGCGCGGACTGGATCGCCCTGGACAGAAAATCCGGTAACGGGCTGTTGTTCTCTATATACGATGTGCGGCGGGTGTTGTCAAAGAAAGAGCGGTTTATCTGCCCCAGCAGCGTGGGTACGCCTTGTGTGAAATAATCCGTCGCGGCGGAAGTGAGTATGGAAGTAACCGCTGTAGCCTGGTCATAACTTGCGGTTTGGATGGCGCTGTTGATGCCGTCCAGCATGGTGAGGTTAAACACAGGTTCTGTAATGTTGGTAAGCGCCTCGATCACTGTCGGGAAGTCGAGGGTGCCTTCCCCATATTCTTGTACCGCGTTCCAAAGTTCCACACCAACGAACAAAGGAAGCGCCGTAGGGGCGGCCCAGTCCAAAGTGTACGTGTATGGGATCCCAAGAGGGGACAAATCCAGGGCGTAGCTCTGCGCCCCTGTCATTTCGTCAAAATTCCGTTTTTTCGTGTTGTCATCATCGCCGCCGATCACCAGCCCTTGCGACGCCAGCCACGCCCCAAGCGCCAGGACGCCGGTCCCGGTCAGGCCGGACGCTATTGCGTCAATGGCCTCAGCGGCGGTTTTGTTTCCCTTGCGGACATCAAACGCGGCTTGCTTCACACCGTTTAGAAGCCCTATAGGGCTGTACTCGATTCCGCGCTTTACGATGTTTGCCGGGGTTTTTGCAAAGGGCACTAAGCCGCTGACCACCACTTTTCTTGCCCGTCCGCCGCCGGACGCAAACTTGTTAAGCTGGGAAGCCAACGCGCTGGCATCTCGGAATGTCGCCTTTTGCGCCTCGCGGATCGCGTATGTGCGGGCCTTTTCCAGGGTTGGCCCCGTCATGTTTTCGGGTTCCAGGTTGTTTGCTTTCATATATTGGGCCATGCTGTCAACATAAGCGTCCCGCAAGAAGAACACGTCTTCCGCTTCCAGCGCGGCGCTGTTGAGCTTTGAAAGCGCGTTTAAGGGTTTATCGAGTTTGGTTTTCCCAATAACCCCTCCCGAAAACGGGTTAGTTTTCAGTGCCTTTATCCCGGACACAGAATTATATTTTCCGCCTCCCTGGACAATCGCCTTCATGTTTTTAAAATCCCCGCGGGCAAAAATGCGGTCAACTTTTCTGGTTGTCAGGGATTTCGTACGCTCGATTCCATTGCCGCCCATTAACCGGTTTAATCTGTCAACACCGGATTCCACAAGGGCTCCTGTTTTGTTTTTCAGTCCACGGAGAGAAATAAGCTTGTTCCCGAACAGCACATTTCCCACAATATTCCGAATGTGGGTTCTGGGGTTGCCCAACATGGCTAAGTACCTCCATGCGTCCCATTTATCCATCCAGGTGTTCGGCATCTGATTGGCAATATCCGTGTACAGTTCGGTTGCGGCTTTGTCTATTTCCTCCTGCGTTTTTGCGTCCATCAGTTTTTGAGCCAGGCCGTCATTTATCTTGATGTCCGGGGCCTTTTCTCCCAAGGTCTTTTTCAAATCCCGCTTGAGGTTTTCCACGCTTTGCCGGGCATAGTAGAGCTTCCCTTCCGGGGTCAGTTTTTTCAGCATTCGCATAGAGGACACTGCCTGGCCGAGCCTCGTGCCCTCCGCCGCCAGTTCCGCTGCCAGCTTTAGAGCGGTAGAAGAATCCCCCGCTTTAGCGGCCTCGGCGTAAAGGATCTGGCCTAAAATCATATCGTCTTCACTTACGGATCCTCTTTTGACCGCCCCTTCCCATTGCTTGAGCGCGTCTTGATAGCCGTAATCCTGAATGTACTTGATCTGCTTTTCCAACTTGTCCCTTTGCTTGGAAGGATTGTAACTAAAAGTACCGCTCATCACCCCTTCTTCAAAATCTTTAATAAGCTCGTCCGGGGTGGCTTTGGCTTCCATTTCCGTCCTGGTAAACCGGCTGACACGGTCCTTGCCATTCGTGGACTGAGGAACGTTAATTTCACGCCCTCTTGGTTTTTCACCCTGTGGAATTCTTCCATATTGGTCTACAGCGGCGTTATAATCGGGGTTTTCCGTTGCGTATCGGGGAGCGTTTTCAGAAAGGTTTTCAGCTTTTTCAGTTTTGGCCCGGGACTCTGCGTTTTGAGGAAAGTCGGGATTCACCTGCGTAGAATCGGATACGGGCACAGAAAGATTGTTATTTGCAATCTGCTCGTTTGTCGCTCTTGTAGCGTTCCCGTTCTCGTCAATGTAATAGAAACCAGCTTCTTTCATATTTTCGCTGGGAGATGCGTTTACCATTAGTTTTTGGGCGTCCGGCATATCCGTATTTTGCGATATATCTGGAACTCGCGCGCTCTCCCGCAGGGCCTGGGAGTACAAATCCTCCGCCCGCGTAAGGAAAGCCTTCTCACTTTTCCCCGTGACTTTGGCGATCATCCTGGTAATCCAGTTTTTAATGCGGGTGGCGAGGCCCCTGTCAGCTTCCGCCACACGGCGGATGGAGTCAGCGTCCGTGAAGAGGTTCTGGGAAATGTAGTCGGCCACAAGCTCAGAATCCACATCCAGTTCCTTCCCCAAGCGGTTATAAAGTTCCGTTTTCTGCTGGCGCAGGGTTTCAGCTTCATCCCCCAGTTCATTCAGCACCAGGTCTTTCAATTTCTGGTATGCGGAAGTGTTTTCCAGGCTGTGGGCCAGCTCGTGGGAAAACACGGTGTTCACGTCCGCGTTGGGGTTGATATGGATCTCCCCGGTCTGGGTGTCGTAATACCCGTTGACGCTTTGGGGAAGGGTATCGTCAAACACGGTGGCCACGCCCAAGTCGTTGGAAAGCGCGGTGATTTTTTCCTCCGCCCCGGTGTTGACTTCTCCTCCATTGGATGGTAGACTAAGGTTATAAACCTCGTCTTTTTCAGCATGGGCCTTTGAGCCATATAGAGCGTTACCTGTATTTTTTACGGCCGCTCCGCTGGAAATGCGGGGTTTTTCCATTTGCTTAATCTGATTAACATTGTATACAACAGCTTTTTCACCATTGTTTGCCACGGATATTTTTAGTTGATAGTAATCGCCATTGGAATCTTCGAAGTAAGCTGTGCGGTAGTTCCACCCATCGGATGCCATTTCCCCATGCTTCCCATCCCGATCTGGGATCGTATATTTCCCTCTAGAAGAAATCCGTGCCAGTTCATCAACATGGCCCTCTGCTCTTAGTTTCGCAGCATAGGCTTCGTCAGACATTGGTAACATTTTTCCATTTTTTGGATAGAATATTCCCTCTCCGGCCGCTGGGAATTGACCAGGTTTTCCGCTTCGGCCCGGGTAAGGCCCATATCCTGGAGCTGCTGGGATGTACTGGCAGCGCTGCCCCAATCTTGCACAGGCTGACCCTCGGCAAAAAATCAGGTCCTATTTTTCAAAAAAAACGTCCTGGCTTTTTTGAAATTTCCATTGTACCATTACAATAAGATTTGTATTTGTTATCGAGAAAGATCTTCCGTGCAACAAATCATGCTCGACAAGGAGGAATTGTTTTGAAACTGACCCATCTTCGCACAAATCACGTGGAAACGCCCTTGGGGCTTTATTTGGAACACCCGGTCTTTTCGTGGGTAGCGGAAGACACCACGGACAAGCGCCAAGTTGCCGCGCAAATCGTGGTGCAAGACCCGCTGGGAAACCTTGTTTACGACAGCGGCAAGCAGGAGGGGATCTCCTCCCTGGGCTTTGAAGCCCCCATAGACCTTCTCCCCCGCACCCTGTATCACTGGGCTGTCACCGTGTGGGGTGACGGGGGAAGCTGCGCCTCTGCCTCTTCCTGGTTTGAAACAGCCAAGCAGGCAGAACCTTGGCAAGCCCAATGGATCGCCGCTGACTTTGCGGACTTAGAAACCCAGCCTCTCTTGGCCAAAAATTTCTCTTTGGGAGGCCAAGTGGCGTCTGCCCGGGCTTATGTCTGCGGCGTGGGACTTTATGAGCTGGAGGTAAACGGCCGGAAGGCGGGGGACGAATACCTTTTGCCGGGCTATCACTGCTATGATTTCCAACTGGAGTACCAGACCTTTGACATCACGGACTTGCTGCATTCCGGGGAGAATACCTTAGGGCTTTCCATGGGCCCTGGCTGGTACAAAGGTGACATCATTTTCGACCGGTATCACAACTTATACGGCGACACCATGCAGGCCATTTGTGAAGTCCATGTGGTGTTGGAAGGCGGCTCGGAACAGGTGATCGTTTCCGACAATACCTGGAAAAGCTATCCCTCCCCGGTCACGTTCAGCAACATCTATGACGGGGAGCACTACGATGCCCGCAAAGAGATCCCTGGCTGGTCCCAGCCGGGATGCAGCGCTTCAGCCAGTGGGGTGCGTCCCGGCACCGAGAGCCTGGAAAAGCTGGTCCCCCGAATGGGCCCGAAGATCGTCAAAAAAGCCTGCTTCTCCCCCGCTGTGCTTCACACCAAACAAGGCGAAACCGTCTTGGACTTTGACCAAAACATGACCGGCTGGGTGGAGTTTTTTGTGGACCAGCCTGCAGGCAAAGAGGTGGTGCTCACCTACGGGGAAGTACTTCAGGACGACTGCTTCTACCGGGATAACCTGCGCACTGCCAAGAGTGAATACCGTTACATCTCCAAGGGGCAGCCCGCCCATGTACGGCCCCACTTCACCTTTTACGGGTTCCGCTATGTAAAAGTGGAGGGGCTGGACTTGGTGCGGCCTGAGGACTTTACCGCTTGGCACATCCGCTCGGATGTGGATGCCACCGGCTCGATTGTCACGGCAGACGAACGGGTGAACCAGCTGTTCCACAACGCCCTGTGGGGCCAGTATGACAACTTTCTGGACGTACCCACCGACTGCCCCCAGCGGGATGAGCGCCTGGGCTGGACCGGTGACGCGGCCATCATTTCCTCCACTGCGTGCAAAAACCTGTATATGCCCGCCTTTTTCCACCATTTTGTCCATAACGTGGGGCTGGAAGAACAACATTTCGGCGGGTCTGTCCCCTTCTTTGTGCCCGCGCCCAAAGCGCCGGATGAAAAGGACGCCTTTTGGCTGAGCCACAACGGGGACGGATGTGCCATCTGGAGCGATGTTGCCACCATGATGCCTTGGGCCGTTTACGAAAACTATGGCGACGTGTCCCTGCTGCGCAAAGAATACCCGGTGATGAAGACCTGGGTGGAGCGGATCCACCAGGACGACCTTGCTGACGGCGGACGGGGCCTGTGGCTCCGGGGCAGGCAGTTGGGCGACTGGCTGGCCCTGGACCGGGAGGACGGGGACACCCAAAACCCGTTTGGCGCCACGGATCTTGCTTACACTGCCACGGCGTTTTACTATTACTCCACCAGCCTCGCTGTCAAAGCTGCAAAAGCTTTGGGCCTGGAAGAGGACCGCGTGAAATATGAGGCACTGCGCGGGACCATCAAGGCTGCGTTTTTGGAGGAGTACTTCCAGGAAGACGGCTCCCTGAAGATCCCTGTCACCCAGACTGCCTGTGTGCTCTCCCTGTTCTTCGGCCTGTATCCCCAGGGGAAACAGGAGGCGGTGTTGGCCCAGCTGAAAGAGCGCATCCAAGCACGGGGCAACCATTTGGACACCGGGTTCTGCGGCACCCCATTCCTGTGCCGGGCCCTGTCTGAAAACGGCGCCAACGACCTAGCCTATACCCTGTTCTTAAACGATGACCTGCCCAGCTGGTTGTATGAAGTGAAAATGGGCGCCACCACGGTGTGGGAACGGTGGAATTCCATCCTCCCTGACGGCTCCATCAGCGGCACGGGGATGAACAGCCTGAACCATTACGCCTACGGGTCCATTGTAGACTGGATGTACCGGGACCTCTGCGGCCTGAACCCGGTGGAAGAGGCCCCCGGGTACAAGAAGGCTGTGATCCATCCCATGGCGGACCAGCGCATCCCTTGGGCGAAGCTGCGGCTGGAAACCGCTTCCGGGGAATACCGGGTGGAATGGCGCTGGCAGGACGATGAGCTCCACGGCAGCGTGACCGTGCCCTTTGACTGCCAAGCCCTGCTCCACCTTCCCGATGGCACCCTGAGGACTCTCACTGCGGGCACCTTTGTCTTCTGACCCCCGGTGTTTTCTTCACCAGGAAACGGCTGAGGGCCGTATCCGTTTTCCCGATATAGGACGCAAAACAGCGCCCGGCACAGTTGCCGGGCGCTGTTTTTATGGACGGCAAATTGCTCATGACCTGCCGCTGTGGGATGTCATAGCCCTTGGGCAAAACAACTTTTCCAAAGGTTTACAAACTCATTTGAGCTTCATCGCCATGGCCACCCAGCCCCGCTCCTCCCGGCGTTCGATCACCTGGAACGTGGGGGCAATGGCTGCAAGGACATCCTCTTCCCGGGTGTCGATGATGCCGCTGACGATGTAGGTGCTGTCTTTTGTCAAAAAGCGAGGGGCGTCTTTGCTCAGCTCAATGACGATATCTGCCACGATATTGGCAGCCACCACCTGAAACTTACCAGTGACTTTCTCCGCTAAGTTGCCGCAGATACCGCTAAACCGTTCTGCTACCCCATTTGTGGCGGCGTTCTCAACAGCCGTCTTTACAGCCAAAGGGTCAATATCCACGCCCACAGCAGACTTGGCGCCAAGCAGCAGCGCTGCCACAGACAGGATCCCACTTCCGCAGCCCATGTCCAGGAAATCGATCCCAGGGGTGACATAGCGCTCCAACAGCTCCAGGCACAGGCGGGTGGTTTCATGGGTGCCGGTGCCAAAGGCCAGGCCCGGCTCCAAGTGGAGCACTGTGCGGCCCTGGGCGTCGTATTCGTCCTCCCACAAGGGGCGGATCAAAAGCTTCTCCCCTACGGGGATGGGTTTAAAGTATTTCTTCCAGTTGTTGATCCAGTCCTCCTCCACGCAGGAATCGCTGTCCAGTTCAAAGGGGATCTGCTCAGCCTGGAAGCGCTCTTTTAAAAAGGAAACCACTTCCGCCGGGTTCGCCTCCGGGCTGATGTAAATGTGGATGATGGCGTGTTCCCGATCCTTCTGGAGCAGCTCTTCATCGATGAGGTCGATGTGGGCAATCTCCATGGCTTCCTCTTCTAAATGGGAATAGTCCTCCATATAGATGCCGTAGGGCACCACCATGTTGGCGATGGCTCCTGCCAAGTCAGCCTGGGGCGCTGGCACTTTGATTTTCAGTTCGGTCCAATTTTCACTCATGGGTCTTCCCCCGTTTTTTAGTTTGATCGTATTATACCCTATCCCCTACCTCATTGCAACCGGAGGCACTATGACAAAACGGAAATTTCTGCTCCAGGGGGCCATACTCACGGCGGTATCCCTGTTTTTGCGCGTGACCAATATGGGCTACCGGTCCTTCCTGTCCCAGAAGATGGGCTCGGCCGGCATGGGCCTTTACCAGCTGATCTTTTCCATTTTCATGCTCACGGTGACCCTCTCCACCTCGGGCATCAGCCTGGCAGTGACGCGGATGGTTTCCGCCGCCATCGCCGCTGGCCGCCGGGAAGTGATCCGCTCCACGGTGGCCAGGTGCTTTGGGTTTTGCCTGAGTATCAGCCTTTCCATTGCCTCCTTGCTGTTCCTTTTGGCAAAGCCCGCTGCCACAGTGCTTCTGGGAACGCCCCAGGCAGCCCCCTGCCTGCGGATCCTGGGGGTGGGGCTGCCCTTTATGTCGTTGTGCACCTGCATGAAAGGGTATTTCTTGGCTGTGGATGAATCCCTGTCCACGGCATTTTCCGACACCGTGGAACAGCTGCTTACCATAGGGGCAACATACTGCTTGTTTTGGCGGTTTGCCCCCCAAAGCCTGGAGGCCGCCTGTTTTGCCGCCATGCTTTCCTCCACCCTAGGGGAAATGTCCTCCTTTGTGTGCGGATGGGCCGCCTATCGGCGCAGCCTGAAGCGCAACACGCCAAAACACCGCAAACAAGCCTCGGGTGTGCTCCACGGGCTGTCCCACATTGCCCTGCCCTGTACCTTGAGTTCCGCTGCCAGAAGCGCCCTGAACACCGGCGAGAACCTGCTGATCCCCAAAGAGCTGCAACGCTATGGGCTGGGGTACTCTTCGGCGCTTTCCCAATACGGGCTGCTCTCCGGTATGGCCATGCCCATGCTGTACTTTCCCTCTTCCCTTCTGTCCTCTTTTGCTTCCCTGCTAATTCCCAAGATCGCAAAGGAACGCGAGTTAGATCACCACCGGGCAGTAGCCCATATCACTGGGAAAGCGGTAGGGCTGGCCTTGGCTTTCGGGATGTTTTTTTCCGGGGTGTTTTTGGCTTTTGGGAACAGCTGGGGCATGGCTTTTTACAACAGCAATGCCGCTGGGACATACCTGCGGGTACTGGCGCCCCTAGCCCCTCTCATCTACCTGGATGTAGTGGTGGACAGCCTTTTAAAGGGCCTTGATGAGCAATTCAATTCTATGAAGTACAATTTCGCCGACTCCCTGCTGCGGGTCACCTTGGTGCTTTGTTTGATGCGCTTTTTCGGTATGGAAAGCTACGTGGGGATCCTGTTTTTCAGCACCATTTTCAACGCTTCCCTGAGCCTGCACCGGCTGCTGAAGGTAACCCAGGTGCGGCTGTCCCTCATGGGCAATGTGGCGCTTCCCCTTGCCTGCGCTATTTTGTCTGTGCTGGTTGGAAAAGCCCTTCTGGGCGGCACAGGCATTATCCAGCCCTTATGTGCTTCAGCGGTGGGGACCGTTTTTTCGGCTGCCGTATTTGCAGCGCTTTACACAGGGGCCTCCCGGCTTTGGCAAAGGGCATGGAAAAAGCCGGCCCCTGCCAGGACCGGCCAACTTCACGATTTATAAGATTTTGCCAAAGACTTTGCCCGGTCCCGGAACTGTTCCACCACTTTTTTGGGGCCGGCCAGCCGGACATTCCCTTCCATGGAAAACAGCCAGGTAAACAGGGCGCCATCCACGGGGGCCTTCACAGTAGCCCGCAGCCTGCCTTTTCCCAGGGCTTCCACCGCCAACGCTCCGGAAAAATGGCCCGCCACCGGTGAAAGGAATTCCTGCGGGAACTCCAAGGTGAGCTTTTCCCCCACCGGCAAAGCCCCTTCCCGGGGCCGTTCCAACAGCTTCCCCTGCGCCAGGGCACACAAGGGGATCCTACGCAGCCGCCGGGTTTCACTGTCAAAGGCAAGAAGCGTTTCCACACCGTCCTGCTGGAAAAGGTGCCAGGGATTCAGGACAACGGTGGCCCAGGACTGCTCTACCATACCGCCAGCGGATACCTCCCAATGGGCCATTTGGCACTCCACTTGGAGGCCCCGCTCTACAGCCAAAGTCAGCACTTCTTTTACAGAAAGCCCCGCCCCGGCGGCCTCGTCCTCTGGAGCGGAAAAGCCGGCCAGCTCCCCGTTGGCATGAAGCAATTCCTCCCCCTGATACTGGCTGCCCAAAGCTGCCAGCTTCTTGATGAGCCGCGCCGCTTTCCGCTGGGTGAGGAAGGTGGCCTGCCGCACTGCCTGGGCCAACTGGGTAAGATCCTCTTGGGAGAAGGGCCGCTGGGCCAAATAGTATTCAAAGCAGCGTGACTTCCGGGTTTCAATGGCAAACCCGAACCGCCGCAAGGTTTCCAAATCGTCGTACAGGCTTTTGCGCTCGGCCGGGATCCCCTTGGACTCCAGATCCGCCAGCATCTGAGGCAGGGTAACGGCGTGCTGCCCATCCGTCTTTTCCCACAGCATTCGCGCCAGGTACAACAGCTTTAACTTCTTTTCAGACACATTGGGCATGGGACACACCTTCCTTCCATCTTAGCTTGCCGGGCTTGCAGGGCCGGAACTGACCACCACGGTCACCGTGGCACCGTAATCCAAGGTATCCCCCGCCTGGTGGTCCTGATAGCGCAGCACATATCCAGCTTCCACATCTTCGCTGGCCTCGTCAGCCCGCTGAGGGACAAAGCCGCTCTCTGTCAAAACCGTTTGAAGGTCCTCATAACTGACGCCATCGTAAGAAGGCAGCGCGCGTTCAGCGCTTCCCCGGCTGACAGTGACGGAAATGATCCCGCCTTCGGGAAGGGGCTCCCCGCCAAAGGGGACCTGGCTGCTGATACATCCCTCTGCAACCGTGTCGTTGAACTCTTGGGCCGTAACATTGACCTGGAAAGAGTATTCCCCGTTTTCCACTTTTTTCAGGACTTCCTCGTAATTTTCATTGACCAGGTTGGGCACTGTCGCCGCTGCCTGGGAAGAACTGCTCTCTTTAAAAAGCTGGTTCAAATCGTTGAAGGACATTCCCCGCTCCCCCAGCCACAGGGAAGCCACAATAATCAGCGCCACGAAGGTAACCACAGCCGAACCCACCAGCCACACAAAGGGGGGCGTCCCTTTCCCCTGGGGAAGGCTGATATCCAGCGGCGGGAGGCGGCGGATGGCTTCGGTCTGGTCCACCTCATCCATCAAAGTGGGCGCCGCCGCCAGTTCAGACTTAAAGCGCTCGAAGCTGGCGGTACGCTTGTCCGGCCGCACCTGCAGGGCGTTCGCCACCGCGGTAACCACAAAGGGCGGCAAAGCGTGAAGGACCTCTTTCGAGATCATCAGTCGCTGGTCTTTCAGCCGGCGGGGCGCCTCCTGAGGGGCTTGACCGGTAAGGATGTACAACAAGGTGGCCGCCAAAGCGTACACATCGCTGGGCTCTCCGCAACGGGCTTTCTCCGTATATTGCTCCAAGGCGGCAAAGCCAGGGGCTAAGTCAGCCTCCAAAGCGGAACCCATCCGCCGGGCCGCCTGGATGGAAAACGAGGTAATCAGCACCATGCCGTCCCCGGTCACCCGCAACGAGTCGGGGCTGATGCCCAAATGGGAGATCCCCAAGGAATTCATCAAGCCCAGAGCGGAAACCACCGGCTGGAACAACCGGTTGGCAGTATTCCAAGACAGCGTCCCCCCTGCGTTCTCCACATAACGCCGCAGGGACACTGCCGGCACGTACTCATAGACCGCATAAGCGGTGTAATTTTCTTCAAAAAGGTCCAACACCGAGTGGACCACCGTCACTTCACGAAGCCGGCTGATATTTTTTTGCAGCTCCAGAAACTGGTCTAAATATTGTTCAAACAACTGTTCCTGACCAGCATTGGGAACCACGGTACCGTCATCTTTACGCCGGCAAGCTAGGGCAAAGGGGAAAAATTCCCGAAGTTCCACCTCCTTGCGGGTGGAGAGGTCTAGGGCTGCATAGGTGATGCCCTCGCCGTTTATTGCTTTCACCCGGCCCACCTGATACCGGGTGGAAACCACCGTAAAGCAGGGGAGCGCCTCTGGCAGCTGGGGTTTGCTGTTATCCCATCCGCAGACGGGACAAGCTTCACCGCTGGCTGCCAGCCCGGCAAAACAATTTGCGCACAGTTTGCTTTCCATTTCTCCCTCCACTTTCCGCCCCGGCAAGGTGCCACAACAAGGGCGCCCTGTTAGGCAGGCACAAAACTTTGTTTTGATTATACCACAACCCCGTGGAAAAAACAAGAAAATTAGGTCGAAACGGAAAGGGACGGTACGAAAAACCGTACCGTCCCTTAAAAAAGCTAGTAAAATTATAGGAAAAACGTGCCAGGAACACTCCTTTAGGCCTTGCCAACAGAGCCGAACAGCTCCATTTTTTCCTTGACAGTGGCCTTGATAGCCTCGGTGCCGGGAGCCAACAGCTTGCGGGGGTCAAAGCCCTTTCCCTGCTGATCCTTGCCCTCTTCGATATACTTGCGAGTAGCAGCGGCAAAGGACAGCTGGCATTCGGTGTTCACGTTCACCTTGGAAACACCCAGGGTGATGGCCTTCTTCACCATCTCAGCAGGGATGCCGGTACCGCCGTGGAGCACCAGGGGCATGGTGCCGGTCTTCTCCTGGATCTTGGCCAGAACGTCGAAGTTCAGGCCCTGCCAGTTGTCGGGGTACACACCATGGATGTTGCCGATACCGGCAGCCAGCATGGTGACGCCCAGGTCAGCGATCCTCTTGCACTCTTCGGGGTCGGCCACTTCGCCGCCGCCAACAACACCGTCTTCCTCGCCGCCGATAGCGCCGACCTCGGCCTCCACGGAAATCCCTTTCTCGGAAGCGATGCGGATGATCTCCTTGGTCTTCTCGATGTTCTCTTCAATGGGGTAATGGGAACCGTCAAACATCACCGAGGAGAAACCGTCCTCCATCGCCTGCAGGGCGCCCTCATAGGAGCCGTGGTCCAGGTGCAGCGCAACGGGAACGGTGATGTTCAAGGTTTTGAGCATCCCTTTCACCATGCCGGTGACGGTGTTATAACCGCACATATACTTGCCAGCGCCCTCAGACACGCCAAGGATGACAGGAGAGTTGCACTCCTGGGCAGTGAGCAGGATGGCCTTGGTCCACTCCAGGTTGTTGATGTTAAACTGTCCAACGGCATACTTGCCTTCCTTGGCCTTTTGGAGCATTTCTTTTGCGGAAACTAACATGATTTTTGCCTCCCAAATGGAAAGATTTTTAATTGTCTTTATTATACTGGACAAGAAGGGAAAAATCAACTCCTAAAATGCTTGCTTTTGAGCATTTTCTTAATTTTATTGTAAATATATCACAAATAAAATCTTAAAATACAATTCGCAATCGTCATATCGACATCTTCCAGAAACCTATTTGTTCTCTATTTTTAAGCATCGTTCTTAATTCACGAAGGAGCAGCCTCCTGCCATGGGCATATGAATCTACGCGAGTCCGCAAATTCCTACTTTATATCCGGGAGAAGTTTGACGTAAGGCAAAACATCCGAAAAGCAGTTGTTTCAGGCCATTTTACACCATTTGTTTTCAGGGTTTTCGCAACCTTGTGGCCTAAGCTGAAAAGAATCCTGAGATCTTTAATAAGCCCGGCCAGAAGGCACTCACCCAAACCTGAAATATCCGACACTTCTTTCCTAAAAAACCGCCTGTGGGATCCGGATGGTTCTCAGGGATTCAGAAAAAACCGCGTTCCACCTCTTATTGAAGTGGAACGCGGCTGCTTATCCTATATTTATTTTCAACGGCACCTGCATCTCTTTTCCGTCACCGGGGGTGCTTTTTATCTGTGAAAATGCCGCTTAGAGGGACAACCAGGAACCTTTTTCCGCGGACTCCACAATGGCGTCCAGCAAGTGCTGGTTTGCCTGTCCATCCTGGATAGTTGCAGCAAGGCCGTCCCCGGTGCCATTGACAATGTCTGCGAAGGACTGCATCTGATCGCTAAAGTACTGCTGTGGGATGGGCAGATGGTTGAACACATGGGCGTCGGCATTGATGTCTCCCGAACAAACCTCAATTTCGTCGATTCCAGCGGGGGTAGCATCCAAGCTGTAGACAATAGCCCCTTCACTGCCGTAAATCTCCATGCGCTGATAGTTGCCGCGGCCATAGGCAAACCGGGTAATCTGGAAGCTGACAGAGATCCCCTCCTCCATATCCGCCATATAATTGCTGAAATCGTCCACATCCACTTTTCCAACACCTTGGCCGTTCTCCAAAGGCCGCTCATGCACGTAAGTACCAGTGTGCCCCACAACGCGGACATATTCTTTATTGGTCACAAACCGTACCAAATCCAGGGCATGGCTTCCCAGATCTCCCAGAGCACCTGTGCCGGTCCGGCTCTTGACATACCTCCACACCAAGGGACAGTTGGCACGGGGCAGACCCCACGCCTGGAAATACTGCATATTCACGTGATAGACACGACCGATCTTGCCCTGGGCAATCAGATCCTTGGCGTACCGGGCCGCAGCCTTGAACCTGTAGGAAAAGCACACCATGTTCTTGATGTTCTTCTCCTGAGCCGCTTTAGCCAAGATATCCGCTTCCTCCGCGGTGAGGGTAATAGGCTTTTCTAGGTCAAAGGGCTTGCCGGCTTCCACAGCGGCCATTGCCACTTTGAAGTGGGCATCGTTAGAAGTGCAGATATCCACCGCATCCACAATGTCACAGTTAATTAAATCGCGGTAATCCGTAAAACGGTACTGGGGAGGGATCCCATACTTCTCACCAGCGGCTTGCAGCTTTTTCTCATCAATATCGCAAATGGCCACCAAGGCCAAATCGGGGCTCTTGGCAATACCGGGCGCGTGCACGCCGTTCCAGATTTCTCCCACGCCTACGGACCCTACGCGAATGACTTTCTTTTCCATGTTGTTCACAGCTCCTTTAAATCAATTAATTTCTTCCAGAATCATGGCGGAGAAGGGGGGGATTTCCACCACGGTGGTATTTTGAATCCCTTCAAACACCTTATCATTTAGCAGATCACGGACAGCATTTCCAGACAAAGCGCAGCTTAGGGGATGATCGGTATTGTTGATCGCCGTCACCAAAAGTTCCCCCTCCAGCCGGCGTTCCATGACAAATACCTCTCCCTGAGAGCAAAGCTTCACCGAACCCTCCTGCAAAGCCTTGCGGGTCTTGCGCAAGGACATCAGCTTTTTATAGTAGTCCCGCAGCTCCACATCCCAATGGGCGGGATCCCAGTCGAACGCCTTGCGGCAATCTGGATCGTTCTCACCCGTCATACCAATTTCCGTGCCATAGTACGTGCAGGGCATCCCCACAAAGGTAAACAGGAAAGCCGCCGCATTCCTCAAGCGAGCCGTATCCCCTCCGCTGACCGTGAGGAAGCGGGCTGTGTCGTGGCTGTCCAGCAGATTGAGCATAGAATCATTGGCCGCGTCGGAATAGCGCATCAAATTCTCCGTGAGGATCTCCTGAAAACGCAGGGGAGTTATCGCGCTCTTGGCAAAGTACTCCACCGCCGCGCGCTGAACACCATAGTTCATCACACCATCGTACTGATCGCCCCGAAGCCATGCTTCGGAATTGCGCCAGAACTCTCCAATAATCAGCGCATCAGGGTTGATCCCCCGCACGGTTTCCCGGAACTCTCTCCAGAAATGGGAGTCTACTTCGGTAGCCACATCCAGCCTCCAGCCGTCAATCCCCATGCGGGTCCACTTGGCCACAGCCCCCAGCAGGTATTCCTTCACCTGGGGATTCTCCGTGTTCCACTTAGGCATACAGGCCGTTCTCAGCTGTTCCTCGGGCAAAGCTTTCAAGCTGGGATGCCTAGGCACATAGGGGGTGTCCCCAAAAGAATCAAAATTCAAGGGGTCAAAACTCACCGGGAATTCCCGGATGTAAAACCAATCCCGGAAGGGGGAGTCCTCCCCGTGCTCTGCCACATCCTGGAACTGCCGGAAACCTCCGCCGCAGTGGTTGAACACACCGTCCAAAATCACCCGGATCCCACGTTTGTGGGCCTGGTTAATCAGCTCCACCAAATCGGTTTCATCCCCAAAATGGGGATCGATGCGCGTGTAGTCCACCGTGTCATACTTGTGGTTGGATGTGGCCTCAAAAATCGGGGTCAAATACAGGGCGTTAACACCCAGGTCCTCCAAATAGGGGAGTTTTTGGGTGATGCCGGGCAAATCCCCGCCCATGAACACCTGCCTGTCCGGCTTTGTACCCCAGGGGGCCACATTCTCCGGAGAAAGCTTGGGATTCCCGTTGCAAAAGCGCTCCGGGAAAATCTGGTAAAACACCGCGCTGTTGACCCAGGAGGGTTTTTTGTGGATATCAATGGGGTTGATAAAGGGAAATTGGAAGTTCACAAAAGCCGAAGATTCATCTTCCTCCAGGTTCACCTGATCCGGCTTTGCAAAACCACTATCCCCATACAGCCACTGCTCGTCCCCCTTTTCCAACAGGAAATAATAGGCAACGCGAGGGTCATCCACCTGATACACATAGGAGTAGTAATCAAACAGCTGATCCGAACCCTCCACTTCCATGGGGAACTCCTTGCGGGTGCGCCAGAGATATTTATTTCCAATGACCAAAGTCACTCGGTCCAAGTCGCCCTTTCCCGCCCGCAGACGGACCTTAAACTTCTCATAAGAAAGGGGAAACGCATAGTTGCTGACAGGGTTGTGCAGCACTGCCTCTCGATTCATGGGATCACTCCTTTACAATAGAATTCTGATCCAGTCAGGTTCCTCCAGCCGGGTGAACACGCAGTCGTTGCCAAACGTGCGCTCTGGCAGCAAGATCATCACATTGACGGAAGGCGTATCCACCACAAATTGGCGGCCGTGGAGCACACCGGGATTCAGCCGGACAAAGGTGCCCTTCGGCACCCGGAAGGCCACCACCGTCTCCGGATCCACCCGGAAGCTGGAGGGACCCACAAAGATGTCAATGTCCCCATCCAAGGGCAGGATGCCCTCGCAGGTGAACTGGTGGTACTCCAAGGCGGAGATGACCCTCTCACATTCCGAAACCCGCGCCACGCACACAGAGGCGGGCATCCGCCCGTCCAGATGGAGTTTCAAAAGGTCCGGGGCAAAGATATTGTCCCCCTCCCGCCTCTCGACCTGGGGCACACGCAGCAGGTCTATAAAGTCCCCGTAGGGCCGGAACGCCTCCCGGTCCAAGGCCTGGGGTTGTATCTCTCTCATAACACGTTCCTCCCTTACAAACTGTAAACGCCCTGCTCGTCCGCGTCATCGAAAATGAGGCCGAGATAACGTGCGGCCTCCCGCAGGACAGGCTTGTAGTTTCCATAAATACCGCCCACATGATGGATGTAGGGTCCAAACATCAGCTTCTCTTCCCAGCGCTTCCAGTTGTCCGTTTCAAACCACACATAAGTGCCGTTTGTTTCCGGGCCATCCACACCCCGGCCTTCGCCGCCGAAGAGGTAGTACTTCCCATCACAGTCGTCAAACCGGCACACGGTGATGTCCCCCTTCTTCAGCTCAAACCGCTCCTGGCCGCCTACCAGCCTGGCACCGCAGCCAGGATCCTTCAGGGAATAAGGGAAGGGCCCGCAGTGCCACAGCAGTTCCGCGTTGTCATTCTGGGGGTGGCGGATGGTCAGGTCCGCCAAGAAGCAGGCCTCTTTGCCCAAGGTAACCGCCTGCAGCATGGCCATGGTCACTGCTCCATTGATATCCGTCTCGCAGGAAACCGGCAACCCTTCATCTGCCAACTCGCCCAGGGCCATGCAGACCGGCGCACCTAAAACCGGCACCGCGCTCCAGCATTCCATCGCTCCAGCCGCGCAGTTCTTTTCCTCCATCAGGTCCTGGACGGCCAATTTGACTGCCGCGGCCCGCACCACCGCCTCTTCCTTCATGGAAGAGGTATCCATGCGCTGCTTCACGTTCGCCACATATTCTTGCAGCCGGGGGGAGTTTTCCCCAATCAGCTGATCCATACGGGCCGCCACTATAGTGGGAGATACCGGAACCACAGTCACGCCCAATCTGGTTGCCAGATCCCCTTCGTTAGCCATCACGCTCATAAAGGGTTCTGGCCTTGCTCCAAACTTGGCGATCCGCAGGTTTTTTACCGCCTTTACCACGGCCACCACCCGGATGAAGCTGTCAAAGCCATTGCGGAAATCCTCGCTCTCGGTCTCGCAATTCCAGATATAACTGTACTGTACCCCGAAGCGGCGCATCACCTTGGTGCAGGCAAACATCCCGCACTGGGTATCCCTGCCTCGGCTTTCATCCGTGTTAGGCCGCTCATCCCGGGCGCCCCATACAAGGGTTGGCACCTTCATTGCCGCCGCTACTCCTGCGGCACACTGCTCCTCGCCAAAGTCGCAGTGGGGCGTAAACAGGGCGTCGATCCCCGCCTTCTTGAACTTCTCCACCACCTGGGGGATTTTTTCCGTTTCAAACAGGATTCCGTTTTCGCACAAGTCGTCAATATCTACTAGGGTGACCACATCCGGGTGAATTCCACGGATAACAGCCATAAACTTTTCCTTCTGCCGCTTGGCCTCCTCCATACTCAGAAAGCCACGCTTGGTGGGTGCCACGCCCACCACAATGTTCTGCTTTTTCATATCTGCAACTTCCTCCCATAAAATTCTACGCGCTG
>ERZ827037.32-NODE-32-length-142620-cov-17.997713_pt1 | contig 142620 bp, 133 predicted proteins | sample MGYA00519924_ERZ827037 | MGnify/ENA primary metagenome ERZ827037 (study PRJEB31778, sample SAMEA3449250) | human gut metagenome | biome: human gut; feature: human-associated habitat; material: faeces | place: United Kingdom | collected 2010/2012 ... | reverse complement strand
AGAAATCTACTACCGCTTCATCGGCAAAATCGACTGACCTTTCTTTTTTACCCAACAATATCTTTAATTAAGGGAGACGGGGTTGTCGGTTCCCGACTCTGATATGTTAATCTCTTTATCAGAAGTGCTTGAAACACCGGTAAGCATATTATTGGGAGAAACTGTAATTGAAACCGAGGCTGATCGCTTACAGGCAATTTCCGAAAAATTGGAGGTGATAAATCTGCAACTGGCACAAAGGAATGCCACAAGAAGAAAAATTATTCGTTGGCTGCTTTTTTCATTATGCGCAATTATAGTAATGATTTTCGCTGTTCTAGCAATATGGAGTAGTCCTTATTTGGGTTGGGATTATGGTGACCCTGAAACCGCTGTCCTTGGAGTGGCCTTCCACTCATTTGAATGGCTGTTTGTTAGAGTAGCGCCGATTATCTTGACTGCCGCAATCATTGGAATTTTCTTTACATTCAAGAAATCCTGAACGGATAAACAGGGGTGTTTCTGAACATGAAGAAAAAGGTAATTGGAATTATTGCCGCGATAGTGGTTGTGCTGGGACTGGGCCTTGTAGCGTATAATCAGGTAATTCCTGACGAGTATGTACCTGCCGCTGACGAAATAGCCCTGCACATTCAATTCGATACGGAAGAAGATGTTGGATTGCTGGTTTATGATTACCGCATAGATAGCCATGAATACAGTGGAGGCATATCAAATGCAGATAAATCGTTCATCAAGCGTGATTCTGATACAATCGTCGTGTGGGATAAAGAAAAATTAAATACCCCCTCTGACAATTTTGAGCTGTTTATGCAATTCCGAATCATAACCGACTATGTAGCTCCCAATTATGAAAATGTATATCCAGATGCCATTACAAAATATATAGAACCTTTTTCATGGGAAGCCCGCTTTGGCGAAACATATTTTATTACTATCACTGGCGGGAAAACCAATGGATATAAAGCTGTATGGGACTAATTTTACCGGAGAATATGGCAAAAATGACCGAGATAGGCCGTGATGTGAAAGTTGGCAAACTGAAGCTGGAAGCCAGCAAAGGGGCTGTGCCGCTTGCGCGCACTCGTCCCTCGGCACGTGATTTGGGAGTAGCTGTGGGAGGGTGCGGCAGGCAGCGGGGATGGCCCGGTGCCGCATGGTTTCTTACGTAATCCTGAAAACCGGCGGTGCTGGTGGAGGGGGGAGGAGGGAAGCAAGTACCGCAGTGGGTGTAAGAGGCTGCATGATATCTAGATAAAGGGGACTTTAAGTGAATGCTAGTTTGTCCTTTCTTCCAAAATACAAGAATAGTTCTTGACATCTGTGGGAAAGCAAGCTATCCTAAATAAAGGATTTTGGCAGGAAGCCAATGGGAAAGCGCGAATGCTTTCGGAAATGGACCGTTGTTTTGAAAATAGTGGGTACCTATGCGGAAACGTCAAGAAGGCGTGCTGCTTCCCAGCAGGGAAGCGGTGCGCCTTTTGTTTTGGCTGCGGCGCACCGACAGGCGCCTATAAGAAAAGTTTGTACGGGGAAAAGAGGTAACAGTGTGGAGAAAGCGAGCAGCTCCAATATAGTCAAGCGTCCATTTGAGAAAAGTGCCGGTGGTATTGCGGGTTATTATCGCTCTATTCGGAAAAAATGGTTCGTTTTACTGGGGTTAACCATTATTACAGCGTTCATGATGCTGGCGTCCGCCAATGCCGGGTCATTGGAATTGTCGCTGGGGGAGGTGTGCAGGGCCTTGCTGGGCATGGGGGACGAGCGTTCTTTTGTGGTGATTTGGCGTTTGCGAATGCCTCGCGTCATTGGGGCGGTAGTTGCCGGGGCAGGGCTTGCCATTGCCGGATGTGTGATGCAGACCTGCCTGAAGAATCCATTGGCCAGCCCCTCCACGCTGGGGGTGTCGGCGGCGGCTACTTTTGGCGCCAATTTTTCTATCATTGTGCTGGGGGCGGGGGCTGTGACCAGCGCCTCTTCCGGCGCAGTGACTATCTCCCGGCCCTACTTGGTGACGGTGAGCGCGTTTGCGTGTTCCTTGGGGGCGGTGCTGCTGATCCTGGCCCTATCTAGGCTGCGCGGCTTTTCACCGGAGTCTATCGTGCTGGCTGGCACAGCCCTCAGCTCCCTGTTTACCGCCGGGACGACAATAATCCAATATTTTGGCGATGACATGGGCATTGCCGCTGCGGTATTTTGGACGTTTGGCGACCTGGGCCGCGTCTCCTGGCAGGAGAACGGCATGATGGCTTTGGCGGTAGGGGCGGCCCTGGTGTATTTTCTCTTTATGCGTTGGAATTACAACGCCATGGCAAACGGTGAGGAGCTCGCCCGAAGCCTGGGGGTGAAAACCAGCCGTGTGCGGTTTTGGGGATTGCTGCTTTCCTCCTTGCTGACAGCGGTCTGTGTGGCTTTTATGGGGATGATCGGCTTTATTGGTCTGATCGCTCCGCAAATTATGAAAAGGATGATCGGCTCGGACCACCGGTTCCTAATCCCCGCGTCTGCTTTGCTGGGGGCCGCGGTGCTGCTCTTGGCGGATACGGTAGCCCGTTCGGTAATTTCTCCCGTCATCCTGCCGGTGGGGGCGGTAACGTCCCTTTTAGGGGCGCCCCTTTTCTTTTATCTGCTGTTAAGGGGGAAAAAAGCAAAATGAGATTGGAAGTGCGGGAACTTCGATACGGCTACACCCCAGAGCGGGAGGTGGTGAAGGGAGTGTCCTTCGCTGTTCAGGCGGGGGAGTGTATGGCGGTGCTGGGGACGAATGGTGTGGGAAAGACCACCATGCTCAAGTGCATCAACCGCATTTTGCGGCCCACGGCAGGGGAAGTATTGGTGGATGGGCTGCCTGTCCGCCGGCTTTCTGGGCGGGAGCTGGCCCAGCGGATCGGCTATGTCCCCCAGGGGTGTGAATTTGCGGATAGCTCGGTATTCGACGCAGTGCTGTTGGGGCGCAAGCCGTTTCTTCAGTGGGACGTGACGAAGGGGGATCTGGAGATCGTACAGGAAGTGCTGAAGAGGATGGGCCTGGAAGAATATGCCAACCGGGATGTGAACGCCCTCTCTGGCGGGGAGCAGCAAAAAGTGTCCATTGCCAGGGCGCTGGCCCAGCAAGCGCCGGTGCTGCTGTTCGACGAGCCCACCAGCAGCCTGGACTTGCGCAACCAATTGGAGGTGCTGGATATTACAAAGCAGGTGGTGCGCCAGCAGGCCCTGGCGGCGGTGGTCATCCTCCACGATTTGAACCTGGCCCTGCGCTTTGCTGACAGATTTTTGGTGATGAAGGATGGGGCGGTGCTTGCCCTAGGAGGGCGGGAAGTGGTAGACCGGGAGATGATTTGGGAAGTGTACGGCGTCCGGGCACAGGTGCTGGAAGTGGACGGGCGGCCGGTGGTGGTTCCCCGATGACCGTTGTGAAAGGAGTTTTCGTATGAGAGCATGGCGAAAAGGGCTGGCGCTTTTTGCGTCGGGGGCCCTTGTACTGGGTTTGGCCGCCTGCGGCGGCCCAGAGGAAGAGCGCGGCGGCGCGGGGGCAATTTCCGCCGCGGGAAGTGCGGCTGAGGTGACGGACATGGCCGGGCGTTCGGTTGCCATTCCCGCTGGGGCGGACAGTTTCGCCTGCATAGGGCCCGGTTGCTTGCGTTTGTACTGCTATGTGGCGGAGAAAAGCCGGCTTGCGGGGATAGAGGACGTGGAAAAGACCTGGGGTGAGGTAGGACGGCCCTACGCCATGGCACTGGGAGACGTGGAAGGGCTCGCCGCCATCGGCCCCGGCGGTCCCGGCAGCGCCCCGGACGCCGAGCGGCTTTTCGCCTCCGGTGCCGATGTGGTGTTTTCCACCTATGCCATGGAACCGGCGGAGATTGAGGAATTGCAGGATAAGATCTCGACCCCGGTTGTGGCGTTGAGTTATGGGGAGGCAAGCCTCTTTTCGGAAGAGGTAAACCAATCCCTGGAGCTTATCGGGCAGGTGACGGGGAACAAGGCGCGGGCGGAGGAGCTGATCCGGTATTTTGCTGAGGCAGAGGAGGATCTTCAGGACCGCAGCGCGGACGCTGCCAATACGCCCACGGTATACCTGGGCTGCCAGTCTTATCAGGGCAGCCACGGTATTGAGAGCACGACCGGGGACTACCCTCTCTTTGATGCGCTAAACGCCCGAAATGTTGTACGGGAGGCGGGGATCGATGGGTATGTTACCTTGGATAAGGAAAAGCTGCTGGAGATGGATCCGGATACGCTCATCATCGACGCAGCCGGACTATCCGTTTTGCAGGAGGACTACCACACGAACCCCGATTTTTATAATTCCCTTTCGGCAGTAAAACATGGGAACTTATATTTACAGATGCCTTTTAACTATTACGATACCAACATTGAGATCGCCCTAGCGGACGCCTATTACATTGGGACGGTACTGTACCCGGATGCATTTGCCGATGTGGATCCGGCAGAAAAATTTGATGAGATTTGCCAGGAACTGCTGGGAATTGACGCCTATGCAAAGGTAGCGGAAGCATACTTTGGAGGCTACCAGCAACTGAGCTTGTCTAATGAAATTGGGAGGAGATCATAATGGACGAGACAAGAGAGCTTTGGGAAAAAGCGGCGGCCTTTCACGGCCATGTGTGCGGGGGCTTGACCATCGGATATAAGGCGGCGCTGTATGCCATCGAGCTGCTGGGTATCCGTTTTTCCTCGGATGAGCAGCTGGTGTGCATCGCTGAAAACGATGCCTGTGGCTGCGATGCTATCCAGGCTATTCTGGGGTGCAGCATCGGCAAGGGGAATTTGTTGTTCCACATAACGGGCAAGCAGGCTTTCTCTTTTTACGACCGGAAAACAGGAAGGTCGGTCCGCCTGGTGCTGCGGCCCAGCAAAACCCCCATGACAAGGGAGGAGTCCTTCGCCTACTACCAAAGCCTGGCGCCGAAGGATATGTTCGACGTAAAAGAAACGAAAATCGCCCTGCCGGTGCCGGCCCAGCTGTTTGAGTCCTACGTCTGCGACGGCTGCGGCGAAACCACTGGCGCCAACTGGATGCACCTTGCCGGAGGGAAAAAGCTGTGTGTGGACTGCTTTAAGGCGTACGACCGCTTCCATGTGTGATTTTCTGGTGAAGCTCACACTGGAATTAACGGGCAATAGAGTATCCATGGAGAGGCCGGGAGAGATCCCGGCCTTTTTGCTAAACCAGTGGACATGGGCCGCCTCTCTAGAGTAGAAGATTTCTACCGGAACAGATGATTTAGTGAGATTTGTTAGCGGCAGAGCGCACAAAAAACGGCACGAAAACCTTGCAGGTGAAAAGGGGACAAAAACAGCGAAGCGCACCCGGAAAAGCCCAAAAAGGGCGAACCCGGGTGCGCTTTGGGTGCTGAAGGGGGTGGCAGCGGTTGGGAAAGAATGGGAAAAGCCAATAAAGATCGGGAGGGGGAGGCAGCCTCCACCACAGTATGGAGAAAATTGCAGGACGGGTTTGAACTCGCTTTGCAAGCCCCAGAGAAGGCGGCGCTGGTTTGGTGCAGTCTCTCTGCTCCGGCAGAAAGAGGCTATTTTTTCTCCACGCCAGCTTTGTACCCCTCCCCCCAAGCCCACAGTGCGTCCAGGATAGGCTTGAGGCTCCGGCCCAAGTCTGTCAGGCTGTACTCCACTCTGGGAGGCACCTCGGCAAAGACTTCCCGGTGGACCAGTCTGCTTTGTTCCATGTCCCGCAGCTGCGCGGTGAGCACCTTCTGGCTCACATGGCCGATGGACTTTTTTAGTTCCCCAAAGCGCTTGGTTCCAGGCAGCAGATCCCGCAGGATAAGCACTTTCCACTTGTCCCCGATAAGGGTGAGGGTGGTCTCCACCGGGCAGGCGGGCAGTTCTTTCTTTTCTTGTTGTTCCATAGGACTGCCTCCTATTAGTATCAAATAGAAACTTACAGTATCAGTATACCGCAGCAGTTCGATAGGGGTCAACCCCTTGATAGGAAATTCTTTGAAAATCATTTTGGTTGGGGAAGCGTCCCGCAAAGCCCCAAACAACCCAAAGGTATCCTTTGGGTGCCTGTCCAATGGTTACCAGCCGGTGACCAGGGCACGGAAAAGTGCGTACTTTACGGCATTGAGAACCGGGCTTATAATACAGGCAAGAGCTGAGGGAACCGGCCGGGCCAAGGCTCTCCATTAAAAAAACATTGGAGGTTATTCATTATGAAAATCGCTGTTGTTTGCGCTAATGGCAAAGCCGGGAAACTTATTGTGAAGGAGGCTGTGGATCGTGGCCTGGACGTCACCGCCGTGGTGCGGGAGGAGAATCAAACCGCTGCACAGAAAGTCCTTACCAAAGACCTGTTTGCGTTGACCAAGGCTGACCTGGAAGGTTTCGATGTGGTTATCGATGCCTTTGGTGCCTGGACAGCGGATACCCTGCCCCAGCACAGCACCTCTTTGGAGCATCTGTGCGACGCCCTCTCCGGTGCCAATACCCGCCTGCTCATCGTGGGCGGAGCGGGGAGCCTGTATGTCAACCCGGAGCACACCGCCTGCGTGGCCGACGGCCCCGACTTCCCCGGCGCCTTCAAGCCCCTGGCGGCGGCCATGGCTAAGGCGTTGGCGGAATTGCGGACCCGCTCCGACGTGAGGTGGACGTACCTCAGCCCCGCCGCTGACTTCCAGGCTGAGGGGGAGCGCACCGGCAAGTACCTGCTGGGCGGCGAGGAGCTGACCTTCAACCGCCGGGGTGAGAGCGTTATCAGCTACGCTGACTACGCCATTGCCATGGTGGACGAGGCCCAGAAGGACAGCCACATCCAGCAGCGCATCAGCGTTGTGAGAGCGTGAGCGACGGGAAAGATAGGCCGCTTGCGGGCGGCCTTTTTCCCTGTGTATGCGATTAACCTAAGTCCTAAGTCACAGAAAAGCAACCTGAAAGGAGCGAGCGCCATGACCCAATCCCAGCGCAGAGAAACTTTGATCCGCTACCTACTGCAAGAGCGGCCAGAATACACAGGTGTGTCCCTCCCAACCGGGGAGGAGGAGCAGCGCCGGATGCTGCGCAGCCTGATGAACCTGCGCCCGCCAGCCCCCATCAGCGAGGAGTTTTTGCTGGTGCAGGATGTGTATTTGCGGGAACGGCTGGAGGAGCGGGGCGTTGCCCAACTGGGGAATTTGCGCCCGGTACAACCTGGCCTGTACCTCTGGCAGGGGGACATCACCATCTTGGAGGTGGGCGCCATCGTCAACGCCGCCAACAGCGGTATGACCGGCTGCTACATTCCCTGCCACGGCTGTATCGACAATGCCATCCACACCTATGCCGGGGTGCAGCTCCGGCTGGAGTGCGCGGGGCTCATGGTAAAGCAGGGCCGCCCAGAACCCACGGGCCAGGCTAAAATCACCCAGGCGTACAACCTGCCCTGCCGGTACGTGCTCCACACCGTGGGGCCCATCGTGCATGGCACTTTGACAAAAGAACACGAGCGGCAGCTGGCCTCCTGCTACCGCTCCTGTTTAGAGCTAGCCCGGGAAAAGAATATTAAGAGCCTGGCCTTCTGCTGCGTCTCCACTGGGGAGTTTCATTTCCCTAGCCAGCGGGCGGCGGAAATCGCTGTGGAAACGGTGAAAGCCTGGCAGGCACAGCATCCGGGAGAACGGGAGGTGGTTTTCAATGTATTTAAAGATAGCGACAGGGCAATCTACGAAAAGCTCCTTGGCTGAGCTGCGAAGCGCCCTGGACCAGGCGGAGTCTGTATTCGTTGGGGCGGGGGCTGGGCTGTCCGCCTCGGCGGGATTTGCTTACAGCGGGTCCCGGTTCCGCCGGTATTTCTCCGATTTTGAGGAGAAGTACGGCTTTCACGATATGTACGCCGGGGGATTTTATCCATTTCCCACTTTGGAGGAGCAGTGGACCTACTGGAGCCGGTTTATTTTTCTCAACCGCTACTGTGGCCCATCCAAGCCGGTGTACCGAAATCTGCACAAACTGGTGGGGGACAAGGACTATTTCGTCCTCACCACCAACGTGGACCACTGCTTCCAAAAGGCCGGGTTTGACAAGGCCCGCCTGTTCTACACCCAGGGGGATTACGGCTTGTGGCAGTGCTCCAGACCATGTCACAAAAGAACCTATGATAACGAAACAGCAGTCCGCCAAATGCTGGAAGCCCCGGGCTTTTCCGTAAGGGGGAACGACGGCCTGACTCTGCCCCTGGGAACTGTTCCAAAGATGACCGTTCCCCCAGAGCTAGTTCCCCGCTGCCCGAAGTGCGGCTCCCCCATGAGCATGAACCTGCGGTGCGACGCTGCCTTTGTAGAGGGCGCTGGCTGGCACGCAGCCGCGGCTCGGTATCAGGACTTTGTGGAAAAACATCGGGACAGTGCCATTCTGTACTTGGAGCTTGGGGTGGGGCTGAATACCCCTGGCATCATCAAGTACAACTTCTGGCAGCAAACCTATAATAACCCCAACGCTGTGTATGTCTGTGTGAACCAGGCACAGGCCTGGGCGCCCAACGAGTTGGAGGGCCGGGCCATGTGTGTGGAAGGGGATATTGGAGAATTCCTGAAGTTGTGCGAATAAAGTTCCGGGGCCGGGAGCAATCCCGGCCTTTCCCTTATCCGGAACCAGGGGAGGGGTGTGCAGCCCGGCTCTTGCTACAAGTTCGAAAATGGATGGCGCTGGTTTGGTGCTGAGGGCGTTTTTTGTGGGGCAGCCATGCTGCAAATTACCATTTTTTCTTTCGAAAAAAGAAAATCTCGACTAGAAGGATTGCCAAACTAACCATAAAAACTATTGGATATGCCCAGGGGAATGATAGTTCCGGCATGTTCTGAAAGTTCATTCCGTACCATCCGGTAATTAGAGTCAAGGGAAGGAAAACGGTAGTTACCACCGTAAGAAATTGCATGACCCGGTTTTGCTTTAAGTCAATTTTGGACTGATAAATTTGGTGCAGCTGCAAGGAGTATTCCCGCAGGGAGGCGGTTTGGCTGTGGAGCCGTCCAGCCCGGCGGGAATATAGTTCAAAACCGCGGCACAACTTTTTGGAGAAAAGCCCGTTCCGGTTGGAAGCTAGGGTATCTCCCAGCTCGTCCAGCTGGGCGTAATAGGCGGAAAGCTTCAGCAGCGTCCGCCGGCAGCGGTGAAGCTGGTTTTCAAAATGCTGGGGTTCATTTAGTTCCAGAAGTTTTTCCTCCAGTTTGTCTAGTTGGGTTTCCAGGTGCTGGAGAAAAGCCGCGTCATCCTGAATAAGGAATTCCAAGAATTCCAGGAAAAGTTCTCCAGGAGATGGGGCAAGCCCCGGTTGTTGGGAAAACTGTTCCAGCAGGCTGGCTATTTGGCCGTTGTCATCCACAAAGGTGAGTTCCTCCCCGGTCAGCCAGAAGGCAAAGGCAATCTCACTTCCGTTGTGTTCCTTGCGGGGGATCAGCACAGTACCGGCAGCGCAGCTTTCCAGCAATTCCACTTTGCAGTTGCGGCTGTGGACTAAACTACGCTTCAAGAAAGGGGTTTCCGCCATGTCAGCTCGTTGTTCCACTTCTGTTCGAGTGAGGACTTCAACCCAGGGGACGCTGGCCCCCGGTATCCCTTGGATTGCCCCAAAGGTTGGCTTTAGCTGGTATCGCATACGTCTTTCCTCCTTTCCCACCATTGTAACCGGTTGGTATAGAAATCGCAAGTACAAGAAAGGGGAGGCTCCACAGCAGGACCTTCCCTTTGGCGTCAACGCGTATCCAATGGTGATGGTACGATGGTCCGGCAGCTCAGGCTTTTCAGCTTTGGGCAGTGAGAGCTTCAAAAAACCGTCCTCAAAATTGGCGTGCACATCCTTGGGCTGCACGCCCTTGGCGGCGTCGACGGTTAGGGAGCCGTCCTCCAATTGGATGTTGACCTCTTCCTTCTTAAAACAGGGCAGGTCGACGTCCACCTCATAGGAGTTGTCGGTCTCCCGCGCATCGGTTTTCATAATGGTTTTGGCATACTTGCCATAGAGAGCTTTCTTCATGGAGTGCATGGGGCGCACCCTGTTGTCAAACATCTCATCGAACAGGTTTTCACCAAAAACAGCAGGCAACATAAGTTATTTCTCTATTCCGTAAATACGGCCCGTAGCTGTGTGGCGGTGGAGAGCAGCTACTGGGTGAGAAAGGCCGTGGGTGCTCTCCCCGCAACTCCTGAAAGCGCGGAAGCATTCCTCCCGGGGTGCGGGGGCCGGGCCAGCAGGGGGTACAATCCAACTGTTTCAGCATGGCCTGCCAGATGCGGCATACCAGCTTAAAGGTGTGAAGCTCATAAGGCCTCCTGCCGGGAAGCCCTCTGCGAACCGACGGCAGTTGTGGAGCAGCCCAGAGTTGACAAACACCTTGTCCCCCTTTTCCAAAGTGGCGTGGGAGGTGTGGGACAAGGCGGGGCTCGCAGCGGAAGATGAGGACCTCGCCCAAGGTGTAGGCTGGGGTCTCCCGCAGGGTGGCGTTTGCGTTGATGATTTACTTGCACATAGGGTCTCCCTTCCTGTGACCAGACATATCTTTTCAGATTTTGGCTTACTTTGCATTTCCCCGCGCAGGTGATGAACCGTTACTATGGAACTTAAAACGGGAAGAAAAAGCTCCTTTGAATGCAGAGGTGAAGTGGCTGTGGCCGGATTTCAAGGTTCCACCGGTGCAGGCGGTGAAAAGCGCTTGCACCCATTTTTTGTAAATGGTAGAATAAACAAAGGGGTGATTACTATGATCCTAACTTTTGATACGTTGGATGAAATATATGCCTTATTCCCCGGCGGGAAGTTCGATTTTTCCCGTTGGGAGCAATACGCAGATCGCTGGTTCGGGGGCGACAGCCATCTTTTCCGGGATGACATGGAAGAGGCGATTGGATCTGGGAATTATTCCTATGAGAGGGATTATCTGCCGGTCATCCAAGGAGTGTACCAAAATATCAAGCTTTTGCAGGTGCGGCGTTTTTTTCCAATGTAACGGAGCGATTGGATGAAAAAGTGAAAGATAATTTTGGGGAAAAGCTGGATGCGGATATTGTCCTGTACCTTGGTCTGTGCAACGGAGCAGGGTGGGCGGTCTCCCTGAACGGCCGGGAAAAAGTGCTGTTGGGGATTGAGAAAATATTGGAATTGGGTTGGACTGGTTTAATGGATTTGCAGGGCCTTGTTTATCACGAACTGGGACACCTTTACCACATTCAGCATGGCTTTTTCCACCAGGCCCCGCAAGAGGGGCCGCGGCGTTTTGTGTGGCAGCTGTTTGCCGAGGGCATCGCTATGTGTTTTGAGCAGGTGCTGGTGGGGGACTGGGAGTTTTACCAGCAGGATAAAGGGGGATGGAGAGCGTGGTGCAGAAAGAACCACACCGAGATCCTTCAAAACTTTGACCGCGATCTCCCGGTTATGTCCCGGGGAAACCAGCGCTATTTCGGCGATTGGGTGAGCTACAAGGGTCACGGGGACACGGGTTACTTCTTAGGGGCCAAATGGGTGCAGAGTCTCCTTCTCCACCACAGTTTTCAAGAGGTCATCCAGCTTCCGTTGGAATCTGTTTGTAAGTTTTACAAAGATTATGTGGAAGAAGTGCTTGGGGTGGAAAGCAATTTGCAATTTTGAGCGGTTTACGTTTTGCTGCTACTCTCTCGCCACCGGGCACGCTCTTTGAAAGCGCGATTTCCAAATGACCTACAGCGTAAGCATCGGATTGTCCCAAAACTTCCCTGGGTATCTTCCCTTACAACGCGAGAAGCAACCGCAGCGTGGAAAACATGTCCCCCACAGAGAGACCGCGCGCCTTCTCGCAAAATCCCTTCAGCGCGTTGCGATTATTGCGGCGGCCTGTTTTTTTGAAAAGATGGTTTTCCGCAAGTGCTTGCCGGCAAAGACTGTCTGGGGTATAATAAGCAAAGTCTATGGATGCAATACACAGGGGGATCGGGGAATGAAACGGCTAGTTATTGGGATATTGGCCCATGTGGATTCGGGAAAGACTACTTTGAGCGAGGCCATGCTGTACCAGGCTGGGGCATTGCGCAAACTGGGAAGGGTGGACCACCGGGACGCGTTCCTGGATACGGATGCCTTGGAGCGTGCTAGGGGCATCACCATTTTTTCCAAGCAGGCGGTCTTAAAGCTGCCCCACGCCCAGTTTACTTTGCTGGATACCCCGGGGCACGTAGACTTTTCTGCTGAGGCCGAGCGTGCTTTGCAGGTGATGGACTATGCCATCTTAGTGGTCAGCGGCACAGACGGTGTCCAGAGCCACACGGAAACTTTGTGGCGGCTGCTGGAGCGTTACCATGTGCCGGTGTTTTTGTTTCTGAATAAAATGGATCTGGCTGGTGCAGACCGGGCTGCCTGCATGGAAGAGCTGCGCCGCCGGTTTGGGTCTGGGTGTGTGGATCTGGCGGATCCCCAGGCTGAAGAGGATCTGGCCCTGTGCAACGAGGAGCTTTTGGAAACGGTCACCCAAGGGGAAAGCCCCACCGACGCCCAGTTGGCTGCTGCGGTTTCCCGCCGGGAGCTGTTCCCCTGTTTGTTTGGTGCGGCCTTGAAACTGGAGGGGGTAGAGTCCCTGTTGGCTGCCCTGGAGCGGTTTACCCTGCCCTTGCCCCAGCAGCCGGAGTTTGGCGCCCGGGTCTTTAAAATCACCCGGGACGATTCCGGTGCCCGACTGACCTGGCTGAAGGTCACCGGCGGGGAGCTGAAGGTCAAGGAAGAGCTTTCCTCCCGTCCCGACGCCCGGAAGGAGTGGGCGGCCAAAGCGGATCAGTTGCGGCTGTACAGCGGGGCCAAATTTCAGCTGGTGGAAACTGCCCTGCCGGGGGATGTGGTGGCAGTTACGGGCTTGGAGGATTCCTACCCCGGGGAGGGCTTGGGAGCGGAACCAGATGGGGTTTCCCCGGCCCTGGAACCGGTCCTCCGCTACCGGGTGCTGCTGCCCCAGGGGTGCGACGTCCATACAGCCCTGCGCCAGTTGCGGGAACTGGAACAGGAGGACCCCCAGCTTCACGTGGTGTGGGACGAGCGCCTGGGCCAAGTGCATTTGCAGCTGATGGGGGAAGTGCAGCTGGAGATCCTCCAAAGCCTGCTGGAGAGACGGTTCGGCTTGCAGGTGTCCTTTGACGAAGGGGGCATCCTGTACAAGGAAACCATCCAAAGCCGGGTGGAGGGCGTGGGCCACTACGAGCCCCTGCGGCACTACGCGGAAGTCCATCTTCTGTTGGAGCCGGCTCCCCGGGGAAGCGGTGTGCAGATCACCACAGCCTGTCGGGAGGACGACCTGGCGGGCAGCTGGCAGCGGCTGACTTTGACCCACCTGGCGGAAAAGACCCACCTGGGCCCCCTGACCGGCGCCCCTCTCACCGACGTGAAGATCACTTTGGCGGCAGGCCGGGCCCACGTCAAACACACCGAGGGCGGCGACTTCCGTCAAGCCACCTACCGGGCAGTGCGCCAGGGATTGCGGACAGCCCAGGCCCGGGGGGATTGCGTGCTGCTGGAACCCTGGTACCAGTTTACCCTGCGGCTGCCCCAGGAGTCGGTGGGCAGGGCTTTGGCGGATATGCCCCGGCTTTGCGCCCAGTTTGAACCGCCTGTCACCCAGGGGGAAGAGGTGGTGGTCACTGGCAAGGCGCCAGTGGCATCTTTGCGGGGGTATGCCCGGGAAGTCACCGCCTATACCAAGGGGCGGGGCCAGCTCTCTTGCCTGCCTGCTGGGTATGCCCCCTGCCACAACACGGAGGAGGTCATCGCCGCAGCGGGTTACGATATCGACGGCGACCTGGAAAACACAGCGGATTCCGTATTTTGCAGCCATGGGGCAGGGGTGCTGGTGCGGTGGGACCAGGTCCCTAACCGGATGCACCTGCCCAGCGTCTTGGCCCGGGGGGAGCGTTTGGCCCGTGTCCGTGAAGAGCAGGAGGCAGAGGAGGACGCCCCTCGCACGGTAGAGGCCCGAGCGGCTGCCTATCGGGCTACCCTGGCGCAGGACAAAGAACTGATGGCCATTTTCGAGCGCACCTACGGCCCCATCAAGCGTGACCCCCTGCAGGCCATGCGGCCGGTGAAAAAGCGGCCCGCGCCCCGTCCGGCAGTGAAAGCCCCAGCAAAGCCTCAGCGGGAGGGACCAGAGCACCTATTGGTGGACGGCTACAATGTGATTTTTGCCTGGGACGAGCTGAAGGATCTGGCCCAAGAGAGCTTGGAGGCCGCCCGGGGCAAGTTGATGGATATTCTGTGCAACTACGCTGCCTACCGGCGGTGCGTGCCCATTCTGGTGTTTGACGCCTACAAGGTGAAGGGCGGCACCAGGGAGGTGGAGCAGTACCACAACCTGTACGTGGTGTACACCAAAGAGGCGGAAACCGCGGATATGTACATCGAAAAGGCCACCCATCGCCTAGCCAAGCATTACCACACCCGGGTGGTCACCTCCGATGGTATGGAACAGCTGATCATCCTGGGAGCGGGTGCGCTGCGGGTGTCTTCCCAGGCTTTCCAAGTTGAGGTGCGGGAGGCGGAAAAGGAGATCCGCCAAATTTTGGAAACGCAATTTATTTCGTGAGGCAAGCGCTGAAGGAATGTCCCTTTGGCGCTTTTTTGCGCCTTTTTTTCTGGTTGACAGAATTTCCCAGGCGTTTTATAATGAAGACCATATTCCAATGGAATTATGTCAAATAGAAACGGGGAGGATTGTGCCTTCCCGTTCTATGGAAGCGGGAGATTTTATGAAAAAGAAAGCAGTGGCATGGCTGCCTTATGGGGTGAGCCCTGCCTTGACGATGGTGCTGTTGGGGCTGATCTATGCCGGATGGGGGCTGTTCCCCTTTGGGAAGCTGACCGTGTCCTGGTGCGACATGACCCAGCAGGTGGCGCCCCTGTTGGCCCAGCTGCAAGACGTCCTGTTGGGAAAAGCAAACTTGCTGTTCAGTATGCAGAACGCTGGCGGCATGAACTTCTGGGGAGTTTTTTTGTTTTTCCTCTCCAGCCCCTTTTCCTTTTCCGTGGCCTTTATGGACAAGGCCGACTTGCTGCAGTGGATGAATGTGCTAGTGGCTGTGAAGCTGACCCTTTCCGCCTTTACGGCTGTCTTGCTGTTACGCAAGTGGCTGCCTCGGTTGGACTGGCCTGCCGTGTGGTCCCTCTCCTTGCTGTACGCCTTTGGAGGGTTCGCCCTGCTGTTCTATCAAAATTTGATGTGGCTGGATGTAATGGCCCTGTTCCCGCTGCTGTTGCTGGCTTTTGGCCGCCTGTGCCGGGGAAAACCCTTGGCCTTTGTATTGGCCCTCAGCGCCCAAATGGTGCTGAGTTTTTACTTGAGCTACATGGTGGTGCTGTTCCTGTTGTTGGGGTTTGGAGCCTATTTGCTGTGGATTGTCCCCCAAAACAGGAGGGGGAAACAAGCGCTGCTGCTGGGTGGCGCTTGCCTGGTCAGCGCTTGTTTGACGGCTCCTGTTTGGCTGCCAGCCCTGCTGCAGTATGCCAGTTCCGCCAGGACTTCTGATCTGCTGGCTAATGTATCCGCCCGGCTGTTTCCCAATATATACACCACGTTGCCGCTGCTTTTCTGCACGGCGCTCATCTTGGGGGCGCTTCCTTTTGTACGGTTTGGGGATAGGGGAGAGGGCCGCCGGGAGAAATGCCTGTTTTGGCTGTTCCTGCTGATGGCCTTCCCCTTAGTGCTGGACCCCGTCAACAAGATGTGGCATGGAGGCAGCTACCAGGCGTTTCCCGCGCGGTATGGCTACATCACCACCTTGCTGGGGCTGCTTTTGGCGGGTTGCGTGCTCCAGCGGTTTTCCCAGCAGCACAGCCCCCGGGCCGAATCTTCTCCCGGTCCTTTGGCGGCGGGGATCGCAGCCCTTTTAGTCCCCTTGGGGCTGGGGGCTTGTTTGCTCCACTTTTGCCGGGAAGACTTGGATGCCTATGTCACCAGCCTGTGGGGGGACGAGGGTTCGTTCCGTTGGCTGCTGTTGTTTTTCCTGGTGGCGGCTGCCGCCTATTGGCTGTTGCTGTGGATGTTCCGCCGCTCCCTGCTGGGAAGGCGTGTGTTTGCTGTCCTGCTGTGCTTGCTCACCGTAGGGAACTGCCTGTTCCAGGGGAGTGTGTACCTGGGGGCAGCAGGCCGCAGCGATTTTTCCTGGCGCTCGCTGTTTTCCCTGGAAGGCCAGATCGATGACAGTTCTTTTACCCGCGTAAAGCCTGCCTCCTGGGACTTTGACACCAATAGCATTGGGGCCATGGGTTACAATACCTTTGACCATTACACCTCTTTGACCCCCAGTACCACGTTGTTCACCATGAAGAAGCTGGGGTACTCCTCCAACTGGATGGAGGTCACCTCCCAAGGTGGGAGCCTTCTCACAGACGCCCTGCTTTCCAACCGCTATGCCATTGCGCAAAACGATACCTCCCTGGATTTGTGGGAACCTGTTTGCCAAAAGGCCGGGTACCAAATCCTGGAAAGTCCCTTTTCCCTTCCCTTGGGGGTGCGGGTGTCGGGGGAAATCTCCCAGTGGGAAACCCTTCCGGAAAGCAGCCGGTTTGAGATCCAACAGTCGCTCTATGAAATGCTGGGAGGGGAGGGGGAATTGTTCGCCCTTTACCAGCCTTCCCAGGCGGAAAACACCTCTGTGTGGAACGGTGAGGATGGGCTGACCCATGTAACCCGGGTGGGGGAAGGGGCCTCCCGGCTGGTGTACCAGGTGGAGGTGTCTGGCCAGCAAGCCCTGTATTTCGACGCTTTCCGGAACCTGTCCACCCGGCTGGAAGAACCCATCAACGGCAGTTTTGCCATCAAAGTCAATGGTGAAACCGTGACGCAGTCTTACCCGTCCAAGCGGGAAAACGGCCTGCTGTATTTGGGGGCTTTCCAGAATGAGTCTGTTACGGTTGAGGTGGAGCTGCTCAAAGACGTGAGCTTGCGCTCCTTTGGCCTGGCAGGCCTGGACGTGGAACTCCTTCGCCAGACAGTGGAACAGGCGCCCGGGGTAGATGTCCAAGTGGACGGCCGCTGCTTTTCCGCCCAAACCCAAGCAGGGGAGGGGGAGTTCCTCCATGTGGCCGTCCCCTATGACCGGGGTTTTACCGCACGAGTCAACGGCAAAGCGGTGGCCGTATCTCAGGTGAACGACGGGTTCCTTGCCATCCCTCTGGAAGAGGGGGAGAATACCATTGAGATCTCCTTCCTTCCAGCTGGTATGAAGCTGGGGGCCGCTGCGGCCCTGTTGGGAGCGGTGTTGTTGTGGCTGCTGCTTTTGGGCGCCCGGCGGGGATGGCTGTATCAGCCCTGGCTCCAGCGGGGCAGCCTGTGGGTGCTTGGCGCAGCGGGGGTAGCAGCTTTTGCAATGCTCTGCTTGTTCCCCATGGCAGTCTACCTGCTGGTGTGATTAGCTTGCTTGTCATCTGAAAAATTCCGGGCTTGGGAGGTGTTTCCCCATGGCCCGGTTTTTTGTGCTTGGAAAGCTGCTTCTTTGGCTTTAACAATATTTACAACGCTTTGCTCCTGGAGTATAATAAGCAAAATAGACCAAAAGGAGGAGCTTTCCATGGATTTGGAAAAAATGAAGCGCAAATACGCCTATACCCTGGCCCGGGTAGGGCTGAACGTGCAAAAGGGCCAGACCGTCCTGGTGGAGGCTGCCGTAGAGGGATGGCAGTTTACCAGCATCTTTGCCGAGGAGTGCTATAAGCTGGGCGCCGGGAATGTGGTGGTCCACTATCTGGACCTGCCCAACTTGAAGGTGGCTGCCCAGTACCGTCCCGATGAAGATGTGCGCCATGTGGAGGATTGGGAGAAGGCCCAGAACCAGATGTACCTGGATCAGGGCGCCTGCTATGTCCGTTTGGAAGGCGTCAACCCCAAGCTGATGGAGGGGGTCAGCGAGAAAAACTCCAATGCTATCTTTGCCCACGTGGACGGTGTGCGCAACATTATGCGTAAAGCCAGCCGGGACAAGCATTGCCAGTGGCTGATTGCCATGGTGCCCACTGTGGAATGGGCTGAGTATATCCTGGGAAAATCCGGGGAAGAGGGCCTGAGAGAGCTGTGGGAGCTGCTGTTCAAGCTTTGCTACATCGATGAAACCAACGATGTGGTGGAAACCTGGGAGAATGTCCGGGCCCAGAAGGCTGCCCGCGGCAAGGCTGTGGACGACCTGCACCTGACCAAGCTCCACTACACCGCTTCCAACGGCACTGACCTGACCGTGGGCCTTACCCCCTGGTCTAAGTTTGGCTATGGGGATCGGAAGCCGGCGATCCCCTTTGTTCCCAATATCCCTACGGAGGAGATCTGCACCACCCCCAACAAGTTTGAAACCAACGGTGTGGTGTATGCTTCCCGCCCCTTGGTTCTGGGCGGCAAGAAGATCGAAAACTTTGGGTTCCGGTTTGAGAACGGCAAAGTGGTGGAAGTCTTGGCAGACGAAGGCAAAGAGATGTTGGAGGCCCTGATCGCCACTGATGAAAACGCCGGTTACCTGGGTGAAGCCGCTTTGGTGGAGTACCATTCCCCCATCAGCATGAGCGGCCTGGTGTATTACACCACTCTGATCGACGAAAATGCCAGCTGCCACTTGGCCCTGGGCCGTGGCCTGAACTCTGCCGCTCCTGCGGATAAGCAGAACCTCTTCAACGATTCTACCATCCATGTGGATTTCATGGTGGGCACTCCCGATATGAAGATCGTGGGCACCACCGAGTCTGGCGAAGAGGTGGAGATCTTCCGGGACGGCGACTTTGCCATTTAAACGGCTGCTCCTTCTGGAAAATCATTTTCACGCATCGTCAAAAAACGTAAAAAAGGGCTGTTGCTATTTGCAACAGCCCTTTTCAATTTGCCAATGGATAGAAACCGCCTTTTTTTGTTTGTCACTCTGCTTCTGTGGCAAAAGTGGGAGAAGCGGGGCCCACGGGCTGCTCCTTGAATTCCTTTTCAGCGGCATTCAGCTTTTTCTGGGTATGGATCAAAACCGGGATAGCCAAGACCAAGGAAAGCAAGTCTGCCACAGCCTGGATGGATGCAACGCCCACTGCCTTAAAGAGGTAGGCGATCAAGTGGACAAAGGGGATAAAGCAGGTGCCTTGCCGGGCTGTGGAGAGAAGCAACGCGCCTTTGGCGTCGCCTAGGCCGGCACACATCATGTTTACCACGGCTACCCAGGCATGGATAGGCAGCACAACGCATTGCAGCCGGATGCAAAGCTCGCCAATTTCCAGCATCTCCTGGGAGCTCTTCCCAAACAGGCCAATGATCGGCCCGGCGAAAACGCCCACCACAAGGCCCATGACAGCGCCGCCGATCGTGGCTGTCCAGGCGCAGAAACGGAAGGCACTCCGCACCCGGTCATACCGTTTGGCGCCCCAGCAGAAACCAACCACCGGCTGGAAGCCTGTGCCAAAGCCCAGGATAATGCCGAAGGGGAACATCATGACACGGGTGGAAACACCCACGCCAGCCAAAACCGCGTCGGAGATCTGCCCGGCGATGTTGTTCAGCATGATGGCCGATACCACAGCCAGGCCGGAGCGGAACATGGAAGAAGAACCCACTTTGATAATCTGCGACATGATGTCCCTGGTGGGGTGGAAGTTTTTTAAAGAAAGCCGCAGGATGCTGCGATGGGTGAGATAGGGGAAGATCAGGATGGAGAAACTGACCAGCTTGGAAATGGCGGTAGCGATGGAAGCGCCTGCCACGCCAAGATCCAGCCCAATAATAAAAATGGGGTCTAAAACACAGTTTAAAATACCGCCAAAGCCCATGCCGATCATGGACAGCATGGCGCTGCCTTCAGCCCGCAGGCATTGGTTCATGACAAAGCTGGTGGCCATAAAAGGGGCAGCCAACAATATGTAGGTGGCGTATTGGATGGAGTACTGCTCACACGTGGGGGTGGCGCCCAAAACCCTCACCATGGGAACCATAAAAATCGTTCCAAAAATCATCACTACCACGCCGAACAGCATGGCGAGGAAGAAAGCCGTGCTCAGCACCTGGCTGGCCTTTTTTTCTTCTTTAGCTCCCAACAAGCGGGCAATGTAGCTGTTGGCGCCCACGGCCAGCAGGGAGCCGGCCATCATGATGATCTGGTCCAGCGAAGAGTTTACGCTCACAGCGGCGGTGGCGTTAATGCCCAAACCGCTGACAAAATAGGTGTCGGCCATACTGTAGACGGAATTGATCAGGAAGGCGATGATGGAGGGTACTGCCATGCTGGTGATAATTTTCGGTATGGGCTCTGTGAGCATTTTTGTCTTGCGGTACTCTTGACTGCTTGCTTTTGACATTGTAGAAACTTCTCCTCTCCTCTTATGGAAAACCCAAAAGTTACATTTGCAACCAATAGTATAGCAAAAAGAGGCGTATCCTGTCAATGCGCGGATGAACAAAGAAATAAAGTATAGGGGAATTCACAGGGGCAACAAGAAAACGCTTATTGCCATTTCTTCCAACCGTGTGGGAGCAATAAGCGTTTGAAAAGGGGGGGCGCTTCATTTTTTGTTCTTGGAAGAGTTCTAAGAGATGCGCTTTCCCTTTGAAATTTACAGCCGGATTTGCCCGGGAAAGGCTTCCTTGCGCAGGATCCCCCACATCTTATCGATGTAAGCCAGGGTGTAGAAATTCTCGTAGTAGTGGTAGTAAAAGATACTTTTTAAGGTTAAAGAATAGGCGCCGTTTTCCTCCGTGACAAGTCCCAACCGTTTTGCCAGCCGGAATTCCTTGCCGTACATGGTTTCCAGGGGAACGCCGAAGAACTGTTCAAAGTCCTTGGCCATTACCCGGGTGCTGTAGGCCGTCCAAAACAGGTAGTACACCATCCGCTGGCGCGGGGAAAACCGCAGCGTCAGGGAGGTGGGAAGACGTCCCTGGTTTACCCAGCTGCAATACTCCTCCACGGAAAAGGTGTTGATCTTGAATTGCCTTTTCAGCAGGGTAGTGGCGGAGCATCCGAATCCCAAGAAGTTGTCTCGGGTCATGGAGGAATAGTTGGCCTGCTCCTCGCTGGAGAATGTCCAAATCGAGCCGCGATGATACCCCTTGTCCATGCAGTAGTGGGTGATGGCGTCCAGAAGGGCCCGCTTTTCCTTTTTGGGCATTGGCGGGACAGTGCTTTTGGTGAATGTGAAATCGATGAAGGGGTAAATGGCCACGTGGTTTGCGCCGTTTTGAAACGCCAGGTCGATGTCCGCCTTTAAATCGTCAAAGGTCTGGGTGGGCAGGGCGAAGATAAAGTCCATGGAAACGGTTTCAAAGGGCACTGCCTCCAGGGCTTGCCTCAGGGCAGCCACGTCCACCGTTTGGCGTCCCAGTACCTGCTGGAATTTTTCCTGGAAGGATTGAATCCCTATGCTGATTTTCGTCACGCCGGCATCCCGCAAGGTGCGCAAGACGGGGAGGGTCACGTTATCCGGGTGCAGCTCCACCCCAATGCCCTGGGTGATGGTAAAATGTTCCCGGACGGCTTCCAGGATCTCCCCTAGGCGTCCAGCAGCCAGGGCGGGGGTGCCGCCTCCAAAATACAAGCTGGTCACGGCCTTTTTGCCTGGATTTTGTCCTCCCACCAGGTGGATTTCCCGGATCAAGGCGTCTATGTACTGGTTGCACATGTCTTGGGAGTAGGGCACTTTGCAGTAGGGGCAGAAGTCGCAGATGGTTTTGCAAAAGGGGATGTGGACGTACAGGCCCAAGTCCCGGCACTCTAGGAAGGGCAGTTCTTGGTCATATTCATTCTGGAAAGTAAAAGGCTTGAGGGAGCGGGTCAGCCACATTCTCGTCAAGTTTGTTGCAAGTTTCATGGTGTTTCGCTCCTAAATATACTTTAAATACGTTCTCAGCATCTCCAGAATCACTTTGTGATTCCCCTGGAACAGCAGGGTGTACTCTGCCACAAAAAAATACCCGCACTGTTGGCACAAGCCCGGCACATGGATGCACTGGCCGCAGGTGGAAAGCTCCCCGTTTTCCATGACCACGCATTGGTGGCAGGGGGTGGGGAAGGAGTTGTCGATCAAATAGGGGAAAGCGCTTTTTAAATTGAACACTGGCGCGCCCTCTTCCATCATTTGAGCGATAGTGTGGCAGCATTGGGCCTTCTCTTCCTTGGAAAGGGCCAGTTCCTTGGTGTCGGGATAGGGCGTATGGAAGTTGAAGGAAGCCGCCTTTACATGGGGTGTGTCCCTGGCAGCCAAGCAGACATCCCGGACAGAGTCTTTATTGATCTGGTTGATGGCCATGTAAAAGCAGATGTTGTCTGCGGTGGCGTTGCGGATATTTTGGAAGATGGCGTCGTAGGTGTCACCTCGAATGGCATTGTGGTGTTCCCGGTCACCGTCCAGGCTGAGCAAAATCAAATCGGCTTCCGGAAGATCCAGTGGGTAGGTGCCGTTGGTGACCACATTGGCGATCAAGAAGCCCATGCGTTTTGCCTCGATCACCAAGTCCCGCAGGGTGTAATCCCCGTCCCGCCAGAGAAAGGTTTCGCCTCCGCAAAAGAACAGGATCCGCACCCCCATGCCGTAGAGCTGCCGCATTTCCCCCAGGATCTGCTGGTAGGGGTAAAGTATGGCGGTGCTGTTGTTGACGGAACAGTGTTTGCAGTGCAGGTTGCATTTGTCTGTGACGATCACCGTGCCCAGGATCGGTTCCTGCTTCCGGAAGAGGATGGTCTTTATCCCAAAGCTGGCAAAGTGGAAAAACGAAGAAAGCTTCATAACGAGTCCTCCTCCTGAAATGCGTTTTTTTAAGTGTATCATATTCTTCCAAGGAATTCCACTGATCTTGAGCTGCAAGGGCCGGTACTGTGTGCCATGGGGCACTGGGCCCTTTCCCCAAAGATGGGCACGGAGTTGCATTTTGCCGTCCGTTTCCTGTATAATGGGGAAAAACAAAGAGGAGGAGAGAACCTGTGGAATATCAAGAAATCAATGCCCGCGTGATCGATGGGTGGTGTGAAGAGGGGTGGGAGTGGGGCAAGCCCATTGACCATGAAACCTATCTGCAAGCGCTCCAAGGCCGGTGGGAGGTGCTGCTGACCCCCACTAAGTTTGTGCCCCATGCTTGGTTTGGGGAACTGCGTGGGAAAAAAGTGTTGGGCCTTGCCAGCGGCGGGGGCCAGCAGCTGCCCATTTTCAGCGCCTTGGGGGCAGCTTGTACCTTGTTGGACTACTCTTCCGCCCAGTGCCGCAGCGACCGTGAGGTGGCGCAGCGAGAGGGGTATTCCGTGGAGATTTGCCAAGGGGACATGACAAAGCCCTTTCCCTTCGAGGACGAAACTTTCGACCTGATCTTCCATCCTGTGTCCAATTGTTACGTGGAAAAAGTGGAACCGGTGTTTGCGGAGTGTTACCGGGTGCTGAAAAAGGGCGGCGCCTTTTTAGGCGGGTATGACCTGGGCTACAATTACCTTTTTGACGATGCCCAGGAGAGATTGGCCCACCCGCTGCCCTACAACCCCTTGCAGGATGCGGTTTTGTATGAAGAGGCCCTCAAAAACCAGGAGGGGATCCAGTTTTCCCACACCTTAGAGGAACAGCTGCGAGGGCAGCTGAAGGCTGGTTTTCATTTGACCGACCTCTACGAAGACACCTGGGCGGAAGGGAACCTGCACGAATTTCATGTCCCCACCTTTATGGCCACCCGCTGCATCAAACCCCTTTAAGATGAAAAAGCGTCAGGTTCTTGGCAGGAATGCCGGAACCTGACGCTTTTTTGTGGAAGCGGCCCGGCGCTTTTGTAGATGCCGGGCCTTTCTTATAAGAAACCGTGATTATGTGTTCTCGCCCGCAAATGCCATTCCGCTAACCGGTCCATTTGGGCGCTAGCGGTTCGGTGGGGAGAAAGCCCCTCCTTGGGACGGTAGGTCAATCAACTGCCAGGACTGCTGTGGCGCTCACATCTTTCCCCATTCCCATAGACAGGGGCAGGTAGTCCGCCTTGCCGGTGATGGTGAGTTTCTCTCCTTCAAACTGGAACACCAAATGCTTTTCCGTAACGCCTTCCGTCCAGAAAATGGTCATGTCCAGTGTGTGGTCGTCCGCCCAGTAGGCTGCCGCGTAGCATTCCGTGGCGTTGCAGTGGGGGCTCTGGATGGTTCCCCTCCGCCAAGCGCCGTCCAGGCCAAAGGACAGGGACACCGACCCCCGGAGGCCCTTCCACAACAGGGTCCCTTCCTGCATATTAAAGTGGAATGCCAGGGTTCCTTCCGGGTCGCCGCTGGGCAGCCTGGAAAGGGTTTCGGCGCAGAACAGCTCGAACGCGCCTTCAGTGATGGAATAGGTCTTGCCATTGATCTCCTCTGAGAGGCTGGAATAGGGCTGGAATTTAGGGGCTGGGATGGCCAAGCGGGAAAGACGGTTAGCCAGATAGGCTTGTTTCTGAGCGTTTTCCGGAAGGGGTTCTGCGGTGACGCCGGGGAGCAGCACATCCCAAATGCAGTCCAGGGTATGCTGTGCGCCGTAAGCTCCGGCGGCCGACTCCGTGATGGAAACGATCAGATCCAAATCCGGCACGACAACGGAGAATTGCCCGCCGCTGCCGTCGGCGCGGTAGGCGCCTTTCCGGGTGCACATCCACATCTGGAAGCCATAGCCCACAAAGTTGTCTGTGGCAACGGGGTTGTTGATGGATTCGGTAGCAGATTCATTTTGCAGGGAGGTCGCCATGGACACATAGTCCTCGTCCAAGATCCGCTCCCCGTTGACCATACCGCCGTCCAAGTACAGCTTCATCAGCCGCAGGTTGTCCTCGGTGGTGGACTGCATCCGATGGCCCCACATATCGTTTTCCGGAGGCACTTCGTTGGGGAAGGACACCCGGGAATCAATACCGATCTTGTCAAAGAGGCGGGGCTTCAGGTAATCGTAAACCGGGGTGCCGGAAACCCGCTCGATGACGTATGCCAGCAGGGTGGAGCCTGCGCTGTTATAGAAGAAAGCCGTGCCGGGCTCGTGGACCTGGGGCTGGAGGAAAAAGTCCCGCACCCACTGTTCCGAGGGAGCCGGCATGGAGGTGACCCCGGAGCCCATACACAGAATATGCCGCACGGTCACATTGCTGATGGTGGAAATGGCCTTATACTCCGGGAAGATGTCCACCAGCTTGTCATCCAAAGAGAGCAGCCCTTCCCGGATGGCAATGCCAACAGCAGTGCCCATGTAAGTTTTTGTCAAAGAGTGGCAGGTGTGGCGTTTGCCGGGGGCATAGGGCTGCCACCAGCCTTCGGTGCACACTTTGCCGTGGCGCAGGATCATCAGGCCATGCATTTGGGTGTGGGGGCCCTCCAATGTGTCCAGGAAGCGGAGGATGGTTTCGGAAGAGATGCCCACCGATTCGGGTGTGACCCTCTCAAAGGGGATTCGGTTCATGTTAGTACTCTCCTTCCTACAAAGTAACCAAATAAGAGTTTGTTTCTCAAAAAACAATTTAGTTTCTTGATTTCTGTTATAACATATGTAGGAATGTGAGTCAAGCAGGTTTTAGAAACCTTCCTTCAAGCGAGTGCTGTTCTTTTGCTTCTTTGGATGCGGCGCACGGTCTGCTCGATGGGCTGTGCCCGCGCTTGGCCTTGGCAGAGCGGGTCATGCGTTATGGAAATGTCCTGCCTCCTATCAGTTTCGGTAGGCTGCCTTCATCAGGGCGATTTCCCCTGCGTACCCTGCCAGGTCGTTGGGCGTTTCTAAATAGAAGGGGAGGTCCCGTAAGGCTGGGTGGTTGATAATCCGAGTGAGCGCTTCCAATCCCAAGGTACCTTCGCCCAGCCTCTGATGACGGTCCTTGTGGCTTCCTAAGGGGTTCATGGAGTCGTTCAGGTGGATGGCTTTTAACTTTTCCAGCCCAATGACCTTGTCAAATTCTTCCAGTACGCCATCCAGATCATGCACCAGGTCGTAACCGCCGTCGGAAACATGGCAGGTGTCCAGGCAGACCCCCATTTTCTCCGACAGTTCCACCCGATCTAAAATCTCCCGCAGCTCTTGGAAGTTGCGTCCCACTTCCGAGCCTTTGCCGGCCATGGTTTCCAGAAGCACCGTGGTGGAAAGCTTTGGGGTAAGGATAGCGTTCAAATGATCCGCAATCAGGGCAATCCCCACCTGGGCTCCTTGCTTCACGTGGCTTCCTGGATGGAAATTGTACATACTCCCGGGGATATTTTCCAGCCGGGCAAGGTCGTCGGTCATGGTTTCCCGGGCAAAGGTCCGAAGCCCGTCGTCAGCGGCGCAGGCATTCAGGGTGTAAGGGGCGTGGGCTAGGATGGGAAAGAGGCCATGTTCCTGGGCAAATGCCCGATAAGCGGCTATGTCATCCAAATCCAGGGGTTTTGCCTTGCCGCCCCGGGGATTCCGGGTGAAAAACTGGAAGGTATTGGCGCCAATCTTTACCGCTTCTTTCCCCATGGCCAGATATCCTTTGGAGCTGGACAAGTGGCATCCTATTTTCAGCATTCGGCCGATTTCTCCTTTCGCTTGGGCGCGGTGAGCCGCCAGCTTTCCGCCAGCATGGTCCGGATATCCTCCGGGGGCACCGTGCCATCCAGAATGATGGTGTTCCAATGTTCTTTGTTCATGTGGTATCCTGGTATGATGCCAGGGTAGGTGTCCCGCCAAAAGTCACGCCATTCAGGGCTGCACTTGACGTTGACCCAGATGTGTCCTTTCCGCTGGTACACCAAGGCAAAGCTTTTTTTATTTCCCCGGTGGCGCAGCACAGTCCAGTTGCTATCGTGAAAGGGGTAGTCCTCCCACACGTCGGGAAAAGCCTCTTTGCAGTGGGAAATTACTGTTTCCCGGCGGGTCCAGTTTTCAGCCATAGAGGATCCTCTCCTTCTGTGTCCACCCGCCGCCTTGTAATCCGGCTGGGCTATATGGTAGTGGGTTCATTCCTCAGCTCTCGAAGGTCATCTGACGTCCGTTCTTTTTTGACGCGCTTTGTCCGCCTTTGAGAGCAATACTACGCACTCCACATGGGCTGTGGCCGGGAACATATCCACCGGGGCAGCCTCCACAGGGACGAACCCTAGCTGGGAAAACAGCTTCAGGTCTCTGGCAAGGGTGGCCGGGTCGCAGGAAACATACACTACACGTTGAGGATCAAATTCCACCACCGTGTGGATCAAATCCGGATCGCAACCCTTCCGGGGCGGGTCCAGAACGATCACATCCGGACGCTCTCCCTGGTCTGCCAGCATCCTGGCAGCTTGGGCAGCATCCCCGCAGAAGAACTCCGCATTTTCCACATGGTTGAGAAGGGCGTTCTGCCGGGCATTTTCCACGGCCTCCGGCACGATCTCCACGCCCAGCAGCCTGCGGGCCTTGTGTGCCATAGAAAGCCCGATGGTCCCCGCGCCGCAGTACAGGTCTAGCAGCAGTTCTTGGCCGGTGAGCCCGGCGTATTCCGCTGCCAAATGATACAGCCGCTCTGCTTGGGTGCGGTTGACCTGGTAAAAGGAGAGGGGGGACAGCTGAAATTCCAGCCCGCACAGCTGATCTAGGATGGTGCCGCTGCCGAAAACAGTGCGGCACTTTTTGCCCAGGGCCACATTGGTCCGGTCCCGGTTGGAGTTGATCACCACGCTGGAAAGCCCCGGTACGGCTGCTTTCAGTGCCTCTACCAGTTCCCCTTCGTGGTGTAGACCGTTACCGTTGACCACCACACAGGCTAACACTTGGCCGGAACGCTCCCCTTTGCGCAGGTATAGCCGCCTCATCCTGCCGGAGTGGGTGGCTTCGTCGTATACCGGATCCCCATATTGAGCTGCCCATGCCCGGAAAGCCTCCATGGCCCGGTTAAAGTCCTCTGGCTGTAATTTGCAGCTGGCGCAGTCCACGATCCGATGGGAGTTCACAGCGTAAAAACCCAGGGAAAGGCTGCCATCTTTCTTAAGGCCCAAAGGCAGCAGCGCCTTGTTCCGATACCCGTCCCGGGAATCCGCTCCCAAGATGGGCCGCAGGGGAAGCCCCCGGAAGCCGCCGATCCGCTCCAGCGCGTCCCGCACCCGCCCTTCTTTGATCCGCAGTTCTTCCTCATAGGTGATGTGCCGGTAGCAGCAGCCACCGCACTGGGAAAAACAGGGGCAATCCGGTTCCACCCGGTGGGGGGAGGGGACCAGCAATTCCTCCAGCCGGCCATAGGCAAAATTTTTAGCCGCCTTCACAATGCGTACCCGGGCCACATCACCAGGGGCGGTGAGAGGGGTGAAAACCGCCATCCCTTCCCAATGCCCCACACCGCTGCCCTGGGCGGTCATCCCGGTGATGGTAAGCTCAACCATGTCGTTTTTCTGTACTGCCCTCATAGCGTAAGCCCCTTTGCAGAAAACTGTCCTTGATTGTAGCACACCCGCCTTCAAAACACAAGGCTGCCAAAAAAAGAGTGAATTTGTTGTACTAATCTTACAAAAAGAGATTTTTATAAAAAATCAGATTGATGGAAAAGAGAGATTCTCCGTGAAACGGTTGACATACATCGGCTGAAAAGCTATAATATAGCCGTAGTCAAGAGTACAAGGTTAGCGGCTTAAAGCCGCACTTTTCAATACAACTCCTCCCCAAAAGAAGGAAAAGGACCGGATGACCGGTCCTTTTCCTTTTTCTTTGTTTTTTTGTGAAACACCGTGCGAATTTTTCGCAAGTTGTGTGACGGCAGTACAACGTTTTGGAAGTGAAGCACAAATCCGTCACCCTTTTGCCATCTGGTAGATGGTCCGGATGTCTTCCTGGTGAAGAATTTTAAACAGGCCAATGGTCCGTCCGCCGAAGCAGCACTTCTTTGCCAGGGTGTCGATCCGCTCCTGGGTCAGGTTTTCCACACCCAGTTCACGGATGTTTACCGGCATCCCGATAGAGCGGTAGAACGCCTCCATGGCTTCCACGCCCTTGAGGGCCGTTTCCTTTGCTTCCCCCATGGGGATACCAAAAATCCGGTTGGAAAACTGGGCAAAACGCTCCGGCTTGTCCTCCAAGACGTACCTCGCCCAGCTGCCCCACACCGCGGCCAGCCCGGCGCCGTGTGCCACGTCGAACATCCCGCCCAGCTCATGTTCCAGCTGGTGGCAAGCCCAGTCGCCTTTGGGGCCGCCGCAGTTCATCAGGCCGTTGTGGGCCAAAGAACTGGCCCACATGATCTCCGCCCGCGCCTTGTAATTCTCAGGGTCTTTCAAAGCAAGGACGGCATTTTTCATCACCGTTCGGATGAGGGCCTCCGCCATACCGTCGGTGAGCTCCAAGGTGTCCTCTTTCACAAAGTACCGCTCCATCACGTGCATCATGATGTCGGCAGCGCCGCAGGCGGTCTGGTAAGCGGGGAGGGTGTAGGTCAGTTCCGGGTTCATCACGGCGAATTTGCACCGGCACAGGTCACTGTTGTACCCACGCTTGATGCCGCCTTCTTCCTTGGTGATCACGCTGGAATCGCTCATCTCGCTGCCTGCCGCGGCGATGGTGAGCACGGCGCCGATGGGGGCGCAGCCCGTGGCGGTGTGCTTGTGGTCGTACAAATCCCACACGTCAAAATCGTTGGCAAGGCCGTAGCCGATGGCCTTGGCAGAGTCAATGACGCTGCCGCCGCCTACAGGCAACAGGAAATCCACGCCCTCTTTGCGGCACAGCTCGATGCCCTCATAGACCAAAGACAGCCGGGGGTTGGGCTTTACCCCGCCCAGGGAAACATAGGGGATACCAGCCTCATCCAAAGAGGCATACACCCGGTCCAGCAGGCCGCTTTTCTTGGCGCTCTGCCCACCGAAGTGGACCAGCACTTTAGTAGCGCCCTGTTCTTTGCACAGCTGCCCCACTTGGTTTTCTACGCCCTTGCCGAAGACCACCTTGGTGGGCGCTTGGAATACAAACTCGTTCATAAAACGTTCTTCCTTTCTATAAAAATTTAGGAAATTAACAGATGTTTTCTCTTCTCGGATTGGAGGACGGTCAGCTCACCACGTTTTGCGGCTTACTTTCCCAAATAAGGTTTGAATTTGCCCGCTGCGTGGGAAATCCCCCCTCCCTTCTTTTCCAAATTATAATGCCCAGGGCGCTGTTTTGCAAGGTGTTTTGCCAGAAGCCATCTGGCGGCACATCGCGTTTAGAGGGGCAAGCAGGCTTTGGGGCTGTCAGGAAAGGGTGGAAAGCCAGAAAAAGGTTGATTCTATGTATGCTTTATGGCATAATACAAGGTAGGGTATTTTTAAGAATAGACTTGAGGTGGGATTTTGGAGAATACGAAACAGAAGCATCCGAAGGGGTTGATCCTTCGGTTTTTACCCTATTTCAAAAAGTATAGGGCTGTGCTTTTTTTTGACCTGTTCTGTGCGGCCCTGACCACGGTGTGCGAATTGGTGCTGCCCATGTTGGTGCGGTACGTGACAAACGCTGGCATCAATGACCTGGCTTCCCTGACGGTGGAACTGGTGCTGAAGATCGGCGCTCTGTACCTGTTTTTGCGCCTGGTGGACGCGGCCGCCAACTTCTTTATGGCGTCCATTGGCCACATTATGGGCACGAAGATCGAAACAGATATGCGTACTGCCATGTTCGATCATTTGCAGAAGCTGTCCTTCAACTATTTTGACAACACGAAAGTGGGCCAGATCATGACCCGCATCACCACCGACTTGTTCGATGTGACGGAGTTTGCCCATCATTGCCCGGAGGAGTTCTTTATCGCCGGCATTAAGATCGTGGGTTCTTTCGTCATCCTTTGCGGCATCAACGTGTGGCTGACGCTGATCATGTTCACCATTGTGCCCTTTATCATCATCGCGGCGGTGTACTTCAACAACCGGATGAAGGAACAATTCCGCCTGCAGCGCGTCCAGCTGGGTGAGATCAATGCCCAGGTGGAAGACAGCCTTCTGGGTGTCCGGGTGGTGAAATCCTTTGCCAATGAGGCCCTGGAAAAGGAGAAGTTTGAAAAAGGCAACCAGACTTTTTACAATGTGAAGCGTCACCGCTATTTTTACATGGGCGGCTTTGAAGCCTCCAACCGGCTGTTCGACGGCCTGATGAACCTGGTGGTCCTGGTGGCCGGCGCCCTGTTTATGATCCACGGCCAGATCCAGCCCGCCGACTTGGTGGCCTATATGCTTTATATCGGCACCCTGATCACCTCTATCCGGCGGCTGGTGCAGTTTGCGGAACAGTTCCAGCAGGGCATGACCGGCGTGGAGCGGTTCTTCCAGGTGATGGACGCCGACGTGGAGATCTTCGATGAGCCGGGCGCCAAAGACCTGGAGGTAAAGAAAGGGGAGGTCACCTTTGAAAATGTGAGTTTCTCCTATGCGGACGACGGTAAGCAGGTGCTGTCCCACATCAACCTCCATGTAAATCCCGGGGAGAACGTGGCCTTGGTGGGCCCTTCCGGTGGCGGCAAAACCACCCTTTGCAATTTGATCCCCCGCTTTTACGATGTGGGCGAGGGCCGTATCCTCATTGATGGGGAGAATATCCACGATGTGACCTTGAAGTCCCTGCGGGACCAGATCGGCTTTGTCCAGCAGGATGTATATCTGTTCTCCGGTACGGTGTTTGAAAACATCCAGTACGGTAAGCCTGGCGCCAGCAGGGAAGAGGTCATTGAGGCTGCCAAACAGGCCGGTGCCCACGACTTTATCCTGGAGCTGCAAAACGGCTATGACACCTTTGTAGGCGAGCGGGGCGTGAAGCTGTCCGGCGGGCAGAAGCAGCGCATCAGCATTGCCCGGGCCTTTTTGAAGAACCCGCCCATCATGATCCTGGACGAAGCCACCAGCGCCTTGGACAACGAAAGCGAAAAGATCGTCCAGGCGTCCTTGGAGAAGCTGGCCAAAGGCCGCACCACCTTTACCATTGCCCATCGGCTGACTACCATTAAAAACGCCAGTGTGATCTTGGTGCTCACCCACAACGGCATTGAGGAAAAGGGCACCCATCAGGAGCTGATGGAGAAAAAGGGCATCTACTACAATCTGTACAGCAGCTACGCCGATGACAATTCCCTTCCCGCGGCCACAGGCGTTCTGTGAGCAGGGAGATCCAGATAGGAAGTGTGTGACATGAATTTGCAGCAATTTTTTGAGTTCATCCACGGGAAGACCGTGACTTTTTGCGGCATTGGCCGCAGCCACCTGCCTCTGATCCAGTTGTTCCAGAAGAAGGGCGCCCTTGTTTCCGCCCGGGATAAGCGCTCCTTGGAGGAGCTGGGGGACAATGGCAAGCTGCTTCAAAGCCTGGGGGTCCGGCTGGTTTTGGGGGAAGACTATTTGCAGGATCTGAACGAAGAGATCATTTTCCGCACGCCGGGCATGAAGTATCACCTTCCCCAGCTGGAAGCCGCCCGGAAAGCGGGTTCGGCTGTCACCAGCGAAATGGAGGTGTTCTTTGAGCTTTGCCCCTGTAAGATCTACGCTGTGACCGGCAGCGATGGCAAAACCACCACCACCTCCATCATTGCTGAGTTCTTGAAGGCCCAGGGGAAAACGGTCCATCTGGGAGGAAACATCGGCAAGCCCTTGCTGCCGGAGATCGAGTCCATCCGGCCGGAGGACTGCGCTGTGGTGGAGCTTTCCAGCTTCCAGCTGATCTCCATGGGGGAGAGCCCCGATGTGGCTGTGGTGACCAATTTGTCCCCCAACCACCTGGATGTCCACAAGGATATGCAGGAGTATATCGACGCCAAGAAAAACATCTTCCGGCATCAGAATGCCTTTTCCCGCACGGTGCTGGGCGCCGGCAATGAGATCACCGCGTCCTTTGCCCCGGAAGTACGGGGGGATTGCTGGATGTTCCGCCGGGGCGGCCCTGTGGACCGGGGTGTGTGGTGCGATGAAGAGTCCATTTATGTGGGCAAGGAAAAGCTGATGCCCATTTCCCAGATCAAGATCCCCGGCTGGCACAATGTGGAGAACTATATGGCGGCCATTGCCGCTGTGTGGGGCGACGTGGACCCGGAGGTGATCCGCCAGGTTGCCGCCACCTTCAACGGTGTGGAGCACCGGGCAGAGCTTGTCCGGGAACTGCGGGGCGTGAAGTATTACAACGACTCCATTGCCACCTCTCCCACCCGGGTGATCTCTGGGATGCTGTCCCTGTTCCCCCAGAAGATCCTGATGATCGCTGGCGGGTACGACAAGCACATCCCCTTTGAGCCATTGGGCCCGGTGGTGTGCGATAAGGTGAAAACCTTAATCCTCCTGGGCGCCACCGCCCAAAAGATCCAGGACGCGGTGCGGTCCGCGGAGAATTACAAAGAGGGTGCCCCGGAGATCCTCCGGGTGGAAACCATGGAGCAAGCGGTGGCCGCTGCCGCCGCCCATGCCCAGCCTGGGGACATTGTTTCCCTGTCCCCGGCGTCTGCGGCTTTTGACCTGTACCCCAACTTCGAGGTACGGGGGAAACATTACAAGGAATTGGTAAACGGTTTGGAATGAGTGCGGAGCACGGCTCCGGGAAAGTAGAGTGTGTATGGAGAGAAGAAGAGGAAGTTTTAACGGGAACAGAAATGGAAACAGGAACGGCCGCAGCGGCAACTTTGGCAAGCGGACTTTCGGCCCCACCGATGCTTACGAGCTGCCCAGCTCTGCCAGCACCCTGGAAGAAAAGGTGATCGTGGCAGCTTTGAAGCGGTGCGGCGGCGACGGCGTGCCTTCCCGGTCTTTGCAGCGGGAGGCCGGCATCCATGACAAGGACACTTTTTACGGAGCCCTCCACTCCTTGAAGGATAAGGGCGAGATCACCGTGGATAAGGACCATTGGGTGAAACTGGTGCCCCGGGGCGGCGATATTCAGGCGGAGATCGTTTCTCTGTCGGAGCGGTTTGCCTTTGCCCGCCCAAAACTGGGGGGTGAGGATATCTTTGTCCCGGGCAGCGCCCTGAAAGGCGCGTTCCTGGGGGACCAGGTCATTTTGACCGACCTGCAGAAGCGGGACAAGGGCCCCAGCGGCCGGGTCAAGCGGGTGGTAGAGCATCAGGAGCGCCCCATGACCGGCACGGTCCACGTGGATGAAGAAGGCACCCGCATCACCCCCGACGGCGCAGTGCGGTACGACTTCCAGGTGGCAGGCGGCCTCAATGGCGCTAAGGATATGGATAAAGTGCAGATCCGACCCAAGCAGGACAGCCGGGGGGATTGGACGCAGGCGGAGATCCAGTCAGTGTTTGGTACGGGGCGGCGGGCCCGCGTCTGTGCCGACGCCATCATCGTCCGGTGTGGCATCCCCACGGAGTTCCCCCCGGAGGTGATGGCCCAGGCGGAGGAGATCTCCCAAATGACCGTCACCCAGGCGGAGATCGATGAGCGCCTGGACCTGCGGGACGAGCCTGTTTTCACCATCGACAGTGCTGACGCCAAGGACCTGGATGATGCCATCTCGGTCCACAAGACGGTGGACGGTTACACTTTGGGGGTGCACATTGCCGATGTTTCCCACTATGTAAAAGCCAAGTCTCCCATTGACAACGAAGCTTTCCGCCGCGGCACCTCCGTGTATTTTGCCGACCGTGTGATCCCCATGCTTCCGGAGGCCCTTTCCAATGGCGTGTGTTCCTTGAATGCCGGTACGGACAAGCTCACCTTCTCTGCCTTGATGGACTTTGACAACGAGGGCAATATGGTGGACTACCGTTTTGAGAAAGCGGTAATCAACTCCAAGGTCCGGGGTGTATATGCCGAGGTGAACACTATCCTGGACGGTACTGCCACCCAGGGGATCCTGGACAAGTATGCCCCGGTGATGGATAGCCTGATGGCTGCCAAGGAGCTGGCCGGTGTCTTTGAACGGGCAGCCGAGGCCCGGGGCAACATGGACCTTTCCAGCGACGAAACAAAGTTCGTCCTGGATGAGGACGGCGTGTGTATCGACTTGCAGCCCCGCACCACCGGCGCGGCGGAACAGCTCATTGAGCAGATGATGATTGCTGCCAACATCGCCGCAGCCAAGGCTGCTTTAAAGGCAGAGATCCCCTTCCTGTACCGCGTCCATGAACGGCCCCAACCTGACCGTGTGGAGGAGCTGGCGGAACTGTTGGAGCGGTTGGGTATCCCCTGCCGGGAGCTGCGGAAGGGCAAGCCCTCCACCAAGGATTTTGCCGCCATCCTGGACCGGGTGAAGGACACGCCCCGGCAGTCTTTGGTGAACCAGCGGGTGCTGCGCACCATGGAGAAAGCCCACTACCTGGACCGGGAAATCGGCCACTTTGGTTTGGCTTTGGGAGAGTACAGCCACTTTACGTCCCCCATCCGCCGGTATCCCGACACGTCCATCCACCGCATCTTGAGCGACCTGGCAGCCGGGGAAGACGCAGCCACCCTGAAGCGCCGCTATGGGGAGTTTGCAGCCCTGTCCGCTTCCGAGTCCTCCAAAAATGAGGTCCGGGCGGTCACTGGGGAGCGCGCTGCGGAAGACTGCTATGTGGCCGAGTATCTCAACGCCCACTTGGGCGAGCGGTATACAGGCGTTATCAGCGGTGTGACACCCAAGGGGATCTTTGTGAAGCTCCCGAATAACGCGGAGGGCTTTGTCAGCCTGAACGACTTTGAAAACTGCGAGTTTGAGTACGACGGGGAAGTTTCCCATCGGGACCTGCGCTCTGGCCGGGTGCTGATGATGGGGGAGGAGATCGGCATTATCGTGGCGGCTGCGGACGTAGCCACCGGCCGTGTGGACTTCATGCCCCAGGAACCCTAAGGGAATAAATCCATTTGCCTCTTCATAGGTATGACCATCTGGACAAACAGGGGGCTTTGCCATGAAGGGGTTTTTACTTTCGGCGGTGCTGGGGCTGGTAGCCTTGGCGCTGGTGAATCTTTGCGGAGCGTATACGGGGGTGACTTTGCCCATCAACCGTTTGAGCCTGGGAGCAGCGGGGCTGTTGGGCATCCCCGGGGTGACGCTGCTGATTTTGATAAACACCTTGTTTTAAGGATTTGCCAAGGAAAGGATGTTTCAAATGCTGTTGATCCATGCCAATTACCTGGACGAGAACTTTCAGCTGGTCCAGGGGGATCTGGAGATCCAAGAGGGGAAAATCCTCCGGGCGGGGAAGGACCTGCCCCGGAAAGAGGAGGACCTGGCCGTAGACTGTGGGGATGAGTACACTATTGTGCCCGGCTTTGTGGATGTGCATATCCACGGCTGCGCCGGTGCGGACGCTTGCGACGGCACGCGGGAGTCTTTGGAAACTATAGCCAGGTTCCTGCTGGAACACGGGGTCACTTCGTTTTGTCCCACCACCATGACCGTCAGCCGGGACCGCCTGGAGCAGGCGCTGTTGGCCGCCAAGGACGCGATGGATCACCCGGTGGAAGGCGGCGCCCGCATTGTAGGGGTGAATATGGAAGGGCCCTTCTTTTCGAAAGAACGGAAAGGCGCGCAAAAAGAGGAGGACATCCTTCCGCCGGACCCTGAGCTGTTCCGGCAGCTGTATGAGTTGTGCGGTGGGATTATCCGCTTGGTGGACATTGCCCCGGAGCAGCCCGGCGGCTTGGAGTTTATCCAAGCTGTCCGTGGATTGTGCCGGGTATCCATTGCCCACACCACGGCGGACTACCGGCAGGCCAAAGCCGCTTTTGACACAGGCATCACCCATGCTACCCATTTGTTCAATGCCATGAGCGGCTTGCATCACCGGGAGCCTGGTGTGGTAGGCGCTGTTTTGGAAGACGACCGTGTCCGGGCTGAATTGATCTGCGATGGCCACCACATCCATCCGGCAGTGCTGCGCACGGCGTTCCGGCTGCTGGGGGACCGTGCCCTGGTGGTCAGTGATTCTATGCGGGCCAATGGGATGCCGGAAGGGGAGCCCTTCGACCTGGGCGGCCAGCTCGTCACTGTCCGGGGCGGGAAAGCAACCTTGGAGGACGGCACCCTGGCCGGGTCTGTGGCCTGCCTCCACCAGGAGGTCAAAAACCTGGTGGCTTTTGGTATACCGTTCCCTCAGGCAGTGAAAGCTGCCACCCTTATTCCCGCCCAAGTGCTGGGGCTGGAAAAAGAGATTGGCAGCATTGCTCCGGGCAAGCGGGCCGACCTGGTGGTCCTGGACGAGAATCTGGACATCGCCGCGGTGTACCACTGACAGAGAAAAAGCTCCCTGGTTTTTCCGGGAGCAAAGGGGAAGGGGCTGTTGCAAGCTGCAACAGCCCCTTTTGCTGTGTTTGACCGCGTTTATTTTGTGAAGTAGAGCATACTGTTTAAGGGACGGCTCTGAGGCCCGTAGAGCCAGTAACCGTCCACATACAGGTTTACCGAACCGCCGCCGTCCAGGTTGACCGCGTCACGGCAGCCGAAGGCTACCATCAGTTGAGCCAGCTGTGGTACGCTGGCGCTGGCCTCTAGGATTACCAAGCTGCCGTTGTCCTGGATGCCCACACACACGCGCTCTGCATCGCCGGAGGTGACACCGTCGGAAAAGCCCTCTTGCCGGTAGGTGGAGTAGCCGCCATAGACTGCCCCGTCTTTCACGATCCGCGGGCCGGCGCCAATGGAAATGGTGGGGGTGTAAGATAAGTTTTCGCCGGTGATGGTCTGGAACTGGGTGCTTACCATGATCTTCATGCCCACTTGGCAGCTGGGGAAGAAGTCGCTCTCATAAACGCGGGGGGCTTTTTGGCACAGCACAAACCCATCCTGGGGGATGTCCACATTTTCCTGGTCTGTGTAGACCCCTGTGATGGTGCCCGTGCCGTCCACTACCACGGCTTTCCAGGTGGAGAAGTTCAGCCTAGTACCCCAGTCACGGGTCATGATCAACCGTGCGCCGTCGGTGTCGCTGCCGGGCCAGCGGTTCACTACCACGTCCTGGAAGGTGTCTACCGTGTTGCCGGCTGTGTCCACCAGGGAGGTGGTGATCCGTGTTTCAAAACTCTCTACAGAATATTCGCCAGTGGGGGATACCACCAAGGCGGCTTTCTCGGGAGCGTAGGTGTTGTCCACGGTGAGGATGCGCCCGTCACTGATGAGGGTGCCCAAGGGTGTGTAGTCATACATATTGAAAAAGGCCCCGTTGACCGCGATGAACGCCCCGGTGCGCTGGATCAGGCTGGTGGAACTTTCCCCGCCGTCCACCATATCCTGGCCCATGACCAGGCCAGGGGTGTAGCCGGACGGGGAAAAGACGACAGCCCGCACAGCAATGCCGTTTACCCGCTTTTGGTAGATGGAATAGCCGTTGCCGTTGCCGCTGACATTTTGCAGGTATTTGTAACAAATGGAGGCGGCTTCTGCCCGACTGGCTGGGGATTCCGGCCGGAAGTTGCCGGTGTCGCCGTCGCCGTTGATGACGTCAGCCTGCTGACAAAGGGAAACGCTCTGGGTGGCCCAAGAGGCGATTTGCCGCTGGTCTTTGAAAGCGGTGGCCTGATTGATGGCGGGAAACTTTTTGCCGGTGCTTTTGGCCAGGTTGTTCACCATCACTGCCATTTCCTGGCGGGTCACCGCCTTGTCCGGCTGGAAGGTGCCGTCCTCATAACCAGAGGCTACCCGGGTTTCATAAGCCCAGTTGACAAAAGGGGTGGCCCAGTGGGAAGCGGTCACATCTTTGAAATATCCGGAAAAATTGTATGGTTGCAGGTCATTAGCCGACAGGGTGGATTTTGCCAGCATGGTGACAAATTGACCACGGGTCAGCGTTGCGGTAGGGGAAAATTTCCCGCCGCCTGTGCCGGAAAGGATCCCCTTGTCCGACAGGGATGAAATGGCGGTGTAGTACCAGGCGTTTGCAGATACATCACTGAATTGGACTGCCTGTGCCTGAAGGGGCAGGTACAGGCAGAGCATTGTCCCACAAAGCAGCGTCGACAGCAGTTTTTTCGCTCTCTTCCTCATAAAGAGCCTCCTATTTTCAAAATGGCTTTTCCTAATATACCATTGTTTGCCCGAAATGTCTACTGTTCTCCCAAAGGGCCGCAAAAAGAAACGGCCTGTCAGCTTGTTGTTTTCCCATTGCTTTTTTTATCCCTATCCTGTAATATAAAAGCAGAGTTCCCCAATATCTGTCTAAGATGGTTGGGAAATAGATTTTCTTTAGCTTGGAGGGATTTTTTATGATGTGCCCAAAATGTGGAAGGACCTTTCCAGACGGTACCCAGTGCCCTTGCGGCGCCCCAACGCTCTCTTCAAATCCGGCTGTGAACTTGATCAAGACTTTAGGGTCTTCAAACAAATTTTTGGCCGCGGCCATCCTCACTTCCGTAATGGTGCTTTTTTCCATTATGGCCTCTATGGGTTCACAGGACTTGCTGGTTTCACTGTATTACTATGGCGCCAATTATGGTTTGGATCCGGATGTTTTCTATCCTGCCATGAGCGTTTTGGAAAATTCCCTGGGCGTGGGGGCTGTGGTGGCAGCGATCCCCAGCATTTTGATTGCCGTGGGGATGTGGATGTTTTACGTTTCGTGCCGCAGCACCCAAAGCGGCAATGTTTCCACCGCGGGTTTGACCCTGTGCAAAGTGTTGTCCATTATCAGCCTGGTTATGTTCTGTTTAGCTGTGGTTGTTGCCTTAGTGGCAATAGTGGTTGTCCTGGTGGCTGTGGGGTCCGTGGCCGGGGACGCTTATTATTCCGAGTACGGCAGCTACGCGGCGGCTTTTGCCTCGGTGCAAGTCCTTTTAGGATTTTTCGCCATGATTTTGCTGGGGGTCTTGGCCCTTTACATTGTGTACTATATCTGCATTGTGAAAATCATCAACCGTGTGAAAGCTTCTGCTGTCAACGGTGTGCCGGATAACCGTGTGCCCCGTTTTCTCACCGGTTTTATGATGTTCCTTGGTGTTTTGGGCTTGGTCAGCGGCGTGATTTCCCTCATTGCCAGCCCTGTGGCGGGGATCGGTTCTCTGGCAGGTGCTGTTTCCTTGATCCTCCTGTCCTTGCTCCTAGGCGAGTACCGTGCTAAAATGACCATGCTGTTGTTCCCGCCAGTGCAGCCCATGTATGGAAATATGCCTCCCTATGATGCCGCTGCGCCCCAACAGCCCGGTGGCCCGGAAGGCCCTACGCCCCAATAAAGCGTGACCAAAAAAGTCCCCTGTCTCTTAATTAGGCAGGGGGCTTTTCTTTCGCTTTATGCGGCTTGCAATCAGTAGGTAGGGCGGTTAGGGCAGGACCCGCACCTTCACAATGGGGTCTAAAGCCCGCAGCGTATCCGCGGCGGCAGGGGTGACATCCCCGGAAACGTCTAGGATGGTGTAGGCGTATTCTCCGCGGGATTTGCTCTGCATATTCTCAATATTCATGCCGGCTTCACCGCAGGCGGCGGCAAACATGGCAATGGTATTGGGCACGTTTTTATGGATTAGGCAAAGACGCGTTGTACCGCTGTCCCGGGCCATAGAGAGATTGGGCAGGTTCACGGAGTTCAAAATATTGCCGTTTTCCAGGTAGTCCTTCAGCTGGTCCACGGCCATGACAGCGCAGTTGTCTTCACTTTCCGGGGTAGAAGCGCCCAGGTGAGGGATGGCCAAAATGTTCTCAACGCCAATCATGCTGTCGTCCGGGAAATCCGTAGCGTAAGCAGCCACTTTCCCGGAGGCCAGCGCATCCAGCAGGGCGGGTGAGTCCACCAGGCCGCCTCTTGCAAAGTTCAAGATCCGCACGCCGTCCTTCATTTTTTGCAGGGAATCCACGCCGATCATGCCCTTGTTTTCCTTGGTCAGCGGCAGGTGCAGGGTGACGTAATCGCACTTCGAGTAGATCTCATCCAGGCTCAGGGAGCGGTGCACCGCGCTGGAGAGGTGCCAGGCGTGTTCCACCGACAGGAAGGGGTCGTAACCGTAGACTTCCATGCCCAGCTGGGTGGCGGCGTTGGCCACCAGGATGCCGATGGCTCCCAGGCCAACCACACCCAGGGCTTTCCCCTGGATTTCCGGGCCGGCGAACTGGCCCTTGCCTTTTTCAATGAGTTTTTCCACCTGGTCGCCCTGGCCCTTTAGGGCTTTCACCCAGTCCATAGCGGGGACAATCTTCCGGGAGGTCAAAAACAGCGCGGCCAAAACCAGTTCTTTCACAGCGTTAGCGTTGGCGCCGGGGGTGTTGAACACCACGATGCCCTGTTCCAAGCACTTGTCTACCGGGATGTTGTTTACACCGGCTCCTGCCCGGGCGATGGCCAGCAGGTTTTCCCCCAGTTCCATTTCATGCATGGAAGCCGACCGCACCAGAATGCCGTCGGGGTTTTCCATCTCCGGGGAGAAGGTGTAGGCTTCCCCCAGGCGTTTGGTGCCGATGGGGCTGATCTTATTCAGGCACAGTACCTTATACATAAGGATCTTCCTTTCTCACTTGTTTTCTAACTCAAACTTCTTCATAAACTCCACCAGCTCCACAATGCCCTCTTCCGGCATGGCGTTGTAGATGGAAGCCCGCATACCGCCAACGCTGCGGTGGCCCTTCAGGTTTACAAAGCCGGCGGCTTCGCTCTCCTTGACGAACTTGGCGTCCAAATCCTTGTCGCCGGTGACAAAAGTCACGTTCATAATGGAGCGGCTGTCCTTGTCGGCACAACCCTTGAAAAGGGTAGACTGGTCCAGGAAATCGTAGAGCAGCTGCGCTTTGCGTACATTGCGCTCCTCCATTTTCTCCAGCCCGCCGATGTCGTTTTTGATCCACTCCAGCACCAGCTTGCTGATGTAAATAGGCCAGCAGGGCGGGGTGTTGTACATGGAGTCGTTGTCCGCCATCACCTTGTAGTTGAACATGGTGGGGGTGCCTTCCATGGGCTCGCCCAGCAGGTCCTCCCGTACAATGACAATGGTCACGCCCGCAGGGGCCACATTTTTCTGGGCACCGGCATACAACAGGCCGAACTTGCTCACGTCGATGGGCCTGGAAAGAATGCAGGAGGAAATATCAGCCACCAGGGGCACGTTGCCGGTGCCAGGCAGCTCTTTCCAAACAGTGCCGTAAATGGTGTTGTTCAGGCAAATATGGAAATAGTCCGCGTCAGGCCGGAACTCCTTGGGATCCAGCAAGGGGATGTGGGAGAAATTGTCCTCTTTCGAAGAGCCCACCACCTTGCAGTCTCCATAGCGGGCGGCCTCTTTATATGCTTTGGTGGAAAACTGGCCGGACAGCACGTAGTCCGCCTTGCCGGATTTTGTCATCAAGTTCATGGGCACCGCGGCAAATTGGGTGGAAGCCCCTCCCTGCATAAACAGCACCTTGTAGTTTTCGGGGATATCCATCACTTCCCGCCAAAGCGCCTGGGTTTCTTGATAGATGGCATCAAACACTTTTGAGCGGTGGGACATTTCCATCACAGACTGGCCGCTCCCCTGATAATCCATCATTTCGGCGGCGGCTTTTTGCAAAACAGGTTCGGGCAGCATGGAAGGCCCGGCGGAAAAATTGTACACACGGGACATAGAAAAGACCTCCTTTTCAGACTGTAGCGGTTTATCCCTGTAAAATGGTAAAATTTTTTACCATTATAGCGGCTTCTTTTGAGAAATGCAAGAAGAAAATAGAGTATTTTTGTAAAATTGCAAAAAATAAAGAAATATGCTCTCTCTTGAGAACAAAACTAACGGCGTGTCCTTGTTTAAAATACAGTGTCCTTTTAAAATGCTCAAATGAGAAAATAGGGAAAGGGGCGGAGCCTTCCGTTCCCAAGAAACAACATTTGGAAAAACCGATAAAAATGTTTGTCACAAGGAGGATAATATGGTATAATGACTTCACTCGCGATGGGAAGTTAGGGCTTTGCGGGGTTCTATCCTAATAGATATGAAGGAGTATTCCGCCTTTGGCCCGCCGTTTCTGGGAAAAGGAAACCGCACAGGAGGAATGTTTATGAAGGTAAAGGATATAGTGGATATCTTGAAGTGCCAGGTGCTCAACGAGGGCAACATGGAGGAAGAGGTAAAGACAGCCTGCGGCAGCGACATGATGAGCGATGTGCTGGCTTTTGTGAAGGACCAGTCCGTGCTGCTGACAGGGCTGATGAACCCTCAGGTGGTGCGCACCGCTGAAATGATGGATATGCACTGTATTATATTTGTCCGCGGGAAGAACATCGACCCCAATGTAGTGGAGCTGGCCCGTCAGAAGGAGATCACCGTGCTGGCATCCCCCTATCGGATGTTTACGGCCTGTGGTCTGCTTTACTCCAACGGGCTGCGGGGAGGATGTGAGATCCAATGAGTATGCTCCATCTGACCTACCAGGTGCCTGGGGACGACTTCACCCGGGCAGGGGAAGCTTCTGGCGACGTGAAGCATAAACTGAAAAAGCTCGGCTATGAGCCGGATGCCGTGCGCCGTGTTTCCATTGCCATGTATGAGGGAGAGATCAACATGGTCATTCACGCCAACGGCGGCCAGGCTAAAGTGGATATCGACCCGGACCGGGTGGATATCATCCTGCGCGACCAGGGGCCCGGTATCGCTGATGTGGAACAGGCCATGCAGGCGGGGTGGTCCACTGCCCCGGACAATGTGCGGGCCCTGGGTTTTGGGGCCGGCATGGGGTTGCCCAATATGAAAAAATATTCCGATGAGATGAGGATCGACTCCGTTGTGGGAGAGGGCACCACGGTGTACATGACGGTGTTTCCCGGAAGGAAAGAGGAAGGAAGATAGCGCATGGCCCTCTGGCGCTGTCTAGGGAGGTACGCGATTGTGGCAGAATTTTACCATTCCGTCACATTGAACGAGGAAATGTGCGTGGGTTGCACCAACTGCATCAAGCGCTGTCCCACCGAGGCCATCCGGGTCCGGGGCGGGAAAGCGGTCATCGCTTCCGAGCGGTGTATCGACTGTGGTGAGTGTATCCGGATCTGCCCCCATCACGCCAAGCGGGCGCGGCACAGCCACCTTTCCGAGCTCAGTGACTTTACTTATACCATTGCACTGCCCGCACCGGCCTTGTACGGGCAGTTCAACAATTTAGACGATATCGATTATGTGCTCACCGGCCTGAAGGAAATGGGCTTTGACGAAGTGTTCGAGGTATCCCGGGCGGCGGAGCTTGTCAGCGAAGCCACCCGGAAGCTGATGGACGCTGGCGCCCTGAAACGCCCGGTAATCAGTTCTGCCTGTCCGGCGGTGGTGCGGCTGATCCGCGTGCGTTTCCCGGATTTGTGCGACCATGTGCTGCCTTTGAAATCCCCCATGGAAACGGCGGCGTCTATCGCGAAGAAAGCGGCTATGGAGAAAACGGGCCTGCCTCCAGAGCAGATTGGCTGCTTTTTCATCACGCCCTGCGCGGCCAAGGTCACCGATATCAAAATGCCCTTGGGCATTGAGAAATCCCAGGTAGACGGCGCTATCGCCATCAGCGAGGTATTCCCAGAGCTTTCCCATAAGATGGACCACCTGGAGAAAGTGGAGCCTTTGGCCAATTCCGGTGTTATCGGCGTGGGATGGTCCACCAGCGGCGGTGAGGCGGCTGCCCTGCTCAACGAGAAATATCTGGCTGCTGACGGCATCGAGAATGTGATCCGGGTGCTGGAGGAGATTGAAGACGAGCGCATCGGCGATTTGGACTTCATCGAACTGAACGCCTGTGCCGGCGGCTGCGTGGGCGGCGTGCTCTGTGTGGAGAACCCCTATGTGGCCAAGGCACGTATCCAGCGGCTGCGGAAATACCTGCCCGTGTCCCAGAACCATTTGAAAGGGGGGCCGGTCCCCGATGTGATGGAGTGGCAGGAGGCATTGGAGTTTTCTGACGTGCTCACCCTTTCCAGCGACTTGAAAGAGGCCATGGAGATGATGGTGAAGATCGACCAGATTGAGCAGGAGTTTCCCGGCTTGGATTGCGGTGCCTGCGGTGCGCCCACCTGCCGTGCCTTTGCAGAGGACGTGGTCAAGGGGATCTGCAAGGAAACAGAGTGTATCTTTGTGTACCGGAAGCGGATGAAGAAAGTGGCCAGCACCCTTTCGGAACTGGAGGAGAGTATGGGCCGCTTTCCCCGGGAGGATCCGGAGAAGCAAGAGGAGGATAAACCATGACTGTAAAAGAAATGGCCGCCCAGCACGGCTGGAAGCTTTTGGCCGGTGGGGAAGGGGAGGGCAACCAGATCGACGGCTGCTATGTGGGGGACCTGCTCAGCTGGGTGATGGCGAGAGCCCGGCCCGGCAACGTGTGGATCACCGTGATGGGCAACGTCAACGCCATTGCGGTGGCTGTTCTCACCGATGCCAGCTGTATCCTCTTGACAGAAAATGCCGTCCTGGATGCTGACGCTGCCCAAAAAGCGGAGACGCAGGGCATCCCCGTGTATGGGTGCGGGGCCAACAGCTATCAAGCTGCCATCCAGGTTTACCAGGCACTGCAATGAGAGAATACCGGTACGACCTCCACGTCCACTCTTGCCTGTCCCCCTGCGGCGACAGTGACATGACCCCCAATAATGTAGTGCAGATGGCGCTGCTTTCCGGCTGTGAAATTTTGGCCATCACCGACCACAACACCTGCCGGAACGCCCCCGCTATCTTGGAAGCTGGGGAACGCAACGGCCTGTTGGTGGTTCCGGGGATGGAACTGTGCACATCGGAAGAAGCCCATGTGGTTTGCTTGTTTGAAACTTTGGAAGGCGCGTTGGATTTTGACCGGTATGTATACGAGCATATGCCCCACGTGAAAAACAAGCCTGAGATCTTTGGGCAGCAGCCCATCCTGGACGGCAGCGATGAACAGGTGGGGGAGGAAGAAAACCTGTTGTTGGTTTCCTCTTTCATAGGCGTGGATCAGGTGGTGGGGCTGACCGCCCAATATGGCGGTGTGGCCTTTCCAGCCCATGTGGACCGGGATTCCTACAGCGTGATCGCCTCTTTGGGCGCCATCCCGCCGGAGGCACAGTTTACGGCGGCAGAGCTCACCCGGGAATGCGATGAGCAGGAATACGTCAAGCTGCATCCGGAACTGAAGGGCCTTGCCCTGTTCCGGGATTCCGATTCCCACTACCTGGAAACCTTGGCCGGGGAACCTTGGGCTCTCACGTTGCCGGAGCGTTCTGCCAAAGCGGTCCTGGACGCAGTGAGAAACTTATATTGATGCAAAAATATCGATATTCTGGTAAGCATTGCTGAATATTGATACTTTTTTGGCAATAATTTGTCGGATCACTCTTTTTATTTCCGAAATAGAATTATAAAACCCGCCGGTTTTGCTATAGTTAGTACGATGCTTTTCCGGCGGGCTTTTGTGTCCCGCCATGGGGCAACTATTTCAATTCTACAATATATTGGGAGGAAAAACCATGCAAAAGCGTATCAGTAATTTGCCGTTTCATGATACTCCCGAGCAAGCGCAAAAGCTCGACGCTGTCATTGAAAGCCTGAAAGAGGAAAAGGGCGCTGTGATGCCTGCCCTCCACCAGGCGCAGGAGATCTATGGCTACCTGCCCATTGAGGTTCAGGACAAGATCGCCAAGGGCTTGGGCGTTTCTCTGGAAGAGGTTTACGGCGTGTCCACCTTCTATTCCCAGTTTGCCCTCACCCCCAAGGGCCGCAATCACATTTCCGTGTGCTTGGGTACTGCTTGCTACGTCAAGGGCGCTGACAAGGTATTGGAGCGCATCACGCAGAAATTAGGGATCCAGCCTGAGGAATGTACCGAAGACGGTGCGTTCTCTCTGACCGCCTGCCGCTGCATCGGCGCTTGCGGCCTTGCCCCTGTTATGACTGTGAACGACGAGGTGTACGGCCGTCTGGCCCCCGAGGATGTGGACACCATTCTGGCCCAATACATGGCGTAAACGCAAGCTGCTATGCGCGAGCTTTCACTCAACGTGATGGACATCGCCCAAAATTCCATTTCTGCCGGCGCTTCCCTCATCACCATCACCGTGGTGGAGGACCAGCCGGGGGATACCCTCTCCATCTCGGTGGAGGACAATGGAAAGGGGATGTCGGAGGAAACTGTGAAGAAGGTCATCGACCCCTTTTACACCACCCGCACCACCCGCAGTGTTGGTTTGGGGGTGCCGCTGTTTAAAATGGAGGCCGAGATGACCGGCGGCAGTTTCACCATCCGATCCCAGCTGGGTGTGGGGACAAACCTCATCGCCGTGTTCAGACCCTCCAGCGTGGACATGATCCCCCTGGGGGATATCAACGGCACGGTGCAGCTGCTGATTTCCTGCAACCCTCAGTTGGATTTTATCTTCCACCGCGTTCTCTTGACAGACAGGGGAGAGCGGCGGGAATTTGCTTTAAAGACCGAAGAGCTTCGCCAGGTGCTGGGGGAGGATGTCCCCTTGGACACCCCGGATGTGGTGCTGTGGATCAAGGAATACTTGGCCGAACAGACGGCGGAGCTTACCCAGGGGGCGCTCCCTGAAACATAACCGTTAAGAACGGGATTCGATTACGAATGGAAAGGATTGGTCAGTAGCATGAAATCTTTAGCGGAACTCCAGGCAATTCGCGATAAGACCCGGGCCTCCGTGACTCTGCGTGAAAACGCGGAAGCAGGCACCCGTGTGTTGGTGGGTATGGCTACCTGCGGCATCGCCGCCGGCGCCCGCCCTGTGCTCAACGCCTTTGTGGAAGAGGTCGCCAAGCGCGGCCTGCAGGATGTGATGGTCACCCAGACCGGCTGTATCGGCATTTGCCAGTACGAGCCTGTGGTGGAGATTGTCACCCCCGGCCATGAGAAGGTCACCTATGTGAAGATGACTCCCGAAAAGGCCGTCAGAGTTGTGAACGACCACCTTGTGAACGGCAATGTGGTATCGGAGTACACCATTGGAGCCAATGCCATCGGAGCCAAATAAGAAGGAGGGAAAAGAATGTTTCGTTCAAACGTGCTGGTCTGCGGAGGTACGGGATGTACGTCCTCCAACAGCGAGCAGATCATTGAAAGGCTGAAGGAAGAGATTAAAGCCCAGGGCCTGGAAAAAGAAGTCAACGTCATTCGCACCGGCTGTTTCGGCCTGTGCGCGCTGGGTCCTATCATGGTGGTGTACCCCGAAGGCGCTTTTTATAGCCGTGTCACCCCGGAAGATGTGCCGGAGATCGTTTCCGAGCACCTTCTCAAAGGCCGTATCGTCAAACGGCTGCTGTATCAGGAAACCGTGGTGGACGACAACACCACCAAGTCCCTGAATGAAACAACCTTCTACGCCAAGCAGATGCGTATTGCCCTGCGCAACTGCGGTGTGATCAACCCGGAGAATATCGACGAATATATCGCGCAGGACGGCTATGCCGCTTTGGGCAAAGTGCTCACCGAGATGACTCCCCAGGAAGTCATCGACCTGGTTCTGGCTTCTGGCCTGCGGGGCCGCGGCGGCGCAGGATTCCCCACCGGCCGTAAGTGGCAGTTTGCCGCTGCCTCTAAGGCGGAGCAGAAGTATGCCTGCTGCAACGCTGACGAGGGCGACCCCGGTGCGTTTATGGACCGTTCCGTGCTGGAAGGAGATCCCCACAGCGTGTTGGAAGCCATGGCCATTGCCGGTTATGCTATCGGCGCGTCCCAGGGCTACATCTACATCCGTGCTGAGTACCCCATCGCTGTGAAGCGCCTGCAAATTGCCATTGAGCAGGCCCGGGAATACGGTCTGCTGGGCAAGAACATCTTCGACTCCGGCTTCGATTTCGATATCGACATCCGCTTGGGCGCCGGCGCCTTTGTGTGCGGCGAGGAAACCGCTCTGATGACCTCCATCGAAGGCAAGCGCGGCGAGCCCCGTGTGCGTCCTCCCTTCCCGGCTGTGAAGGGCCTGTTCGGCGTTCCCACCGTTCTGAACAACGTGGAAACCTATGCCAACATTCCCCAGATCATCCTGAAGGGCGCCGACTGGTTCCGTTCCATCGGTACGGAGAAGAGCCCCGGCACCAAAGTGTTCGCCCTGGGCGGTAAGATCACCAACACCGGCCTGGTGGAAGTCCCCATGGGCACCACCCTGCGGGAAGTGGTGGAGGAAATCGGCGGCGGCGTGCCCGGCGGCCACACTTTTAAGGCTGCCCAGACCGGCGGCCCCTCCGGCGGCTGCATCCCTGCCAAGCTGATCGATACCCCCATCGACTATGACAACTTGATCGCTATCGGCTCTATGATGGGTTCCGGCGGCCTGATCGTTATGGACGAAACTACCTGCATGGTAGATATCGCCAAGTTCTTCCTGGAGTTCACAGTGGAGGAGTCTTGCGGCAAATGTACCCCCTGCCGTGTGGGTACCAAGCGCTTGCTTGAGATCTTGAACAAGATCACCTCCGGCAACGGTACTCTGGAGGACATTGACCGCATGGAAGAGCTGTGCTACTACATCAAAGAGAATTCCCTGTGCGGCTTGGGCCAGACTGCGCCCAACCCTGTGCTTTCCACACTCAAATATTACCGGGATGAATATGAGGCCCACGTTGTGGAGCACCGTTGCCCTGCCGGTGCCTGTAAAGCCCTCACCAATTATCACATCGACGCGGACAAGTGCAAGGGCTGCACCCTGTGTGCCCGCAACTGCCCTGTAGGCGCTATCTCCGGCTCTGTCAAGCAGCCCCACGTGATCGACACTACCAAGTGTATCAAGTGCGGCGTGTGCATGGAGAAATGTAAGTTTGGCGCTGTGGTGAAAAAATAAGAAAGGAGTGTGTGAACATGGAACAGGTCAATGTGAAAATCAACGGCGTTTCCTATGAAGTGCCTGCGGATTCCACCATCCTGGAAGCCGCCCGATACGCCGGTGTCGATATCCCCACCCTGTGCTATCTGAAAGACATCAACCAGATCGGCGCCTGCCGGATGTGCATGGTGGAAGTCAAGGGAGCCAAGTCCCTGGTAGCCTCCTGCGTGTATCCGGTCAACGATGGTATGGAGGTGTTCACCAACACCCCCAAGGTCCAGGAATCCCGAAAGATGACCTTGGAGTTGCTGCTGTCTGTCCACGATAAGAAATGCCTGTCCTGTGAGCGCAGCGGAAACTGCGAGTTCCAGAAGCTGTGCAACGATATGGGCATTGAAGAAGAGAACCGCTTCGAGGGCGCTTTGCCTGCTGGAAGCAAGGATTTTTCCACCATGTATTTGGAGCGCAACAACGCCAAATGTATCCTGTGCCGCCGCTGTGTTGCCGCTTGCCAGAATCAGCACGTGTCTGTCATTGGCGCAAATAACCGCGGCTTTGACACCGAGATTGGCTGCGCTTTCGAGCAGCCTTTGGGCAATGTCGCCTGCGTGGCTTGCGGCCAATGTATCGTCAGCTGCCCCACCGGCGCCCTCACTGAGAAAGACAACACCCAAGAGGTGATCGACGCCGTCAACGACCCCTCCAAGGTGGTCATTGTCCAGACCGCTCCCGCCGTGCGGGCTGCCTTGGGCGAAGAGTTTGGCCTACCTATCGGCACCAATGTGGAGGGTAAAATGGTTGCCGCCCTGCGCCGCCTGGGCTTTGACAAGGTGTTTGACACCGACTTCGGCGCGGACATGACCATTATGGAAGAGGCCAACGAGTTCATCGACCGTGTGAAGAACGGCGGTGTCCTTCCCATGATTACCTCTTGCTCTCCCGGCTGGATCAAGTTCTGCGAGCATTACTATCCCGACCTGGTGGACAATCTTTCTTCCTGCAAATCCCCCCAGAATATGACCGGCGCCCTCATCAAGACCTGGTACGCTCAGAAAGAGGGCATTGACCCCAACGATATCGTATCCGTGTCTGTGATGCCCTGCACCGCCAAAAAGTTTGAGATCCAGCGGGACGACGAAAACGGCGCTGGCCTGCCGGATGTGGATATCAGCATCACCACCCGGGAACTGGCCCGCTTGATCAAGAGAGCCCAGCTGAACTTCAACCGCCTGCCGGAAGAGAAGTTCGACGACGCCATGGGCGTGTCCACCGGCGCGGCAGTCATCTTTGGCGCCACCGGCGGCGTGATGGAGGCTGCCCTGCGTACTGCTGCTGACCTGCTTACCGGTGAGAGCCAGGAGAACATCGAATACACGGAAATCCGCGGCACCGAAGGCTTTAAAGAGGCTGTTTACAATGTGGCCGGCATGGATGTAAAGGTTGCTGTCGTCAGCGGCCTGTCCAATGCGGATGCCCTGTTGAAGAAGGTCCGTTCCGGCGAGGCCGATTATCAGTTCATCGAGGTCATGTGCTGCCCCGGCGGCTGTGTCAACGGCGGCGGCCAGCCCATCCAGAGTTCCAACAACCACAGCTTCTATGATATCAAGAAGCTGCGTGCCCAGGCCCTTTACAACCAGGATAAGGATATGCCCTTGCGCAAGAGCCATCTGAACCCGGTTGTCCAAAAGTGCTACGAGGAGTTCTTGGGAGAGCCCGGCAGCCATAAGGCTCACGAGCTGCTCCACACCACCTATGTGAAGCGCGGCTACTAATAGAGTTTCTTTTGATACGTGTAAAAAAGCGTGCTGGGATTGTTCCGGCACGCTTTTTCTTTGTTTTTTTGCAGACACTTTTAGAATGTGGAGATACCCCGTATTTCCCCGGTTGCGCCAGCCCCCGTACCTGGTGTATAATAGTACCGATTTGAAATGGGATTTGATGAAAAAGAAAAAAGGAAGGAATGGGAATGAAACGCTTTTTACAGGCCCTTCGGGTCCTGGGGGTCGTCCTGTGCGGGGCGGGCTGTGTGTTTTTCATGTTGCCTGTATGCAAAGGGGGCTTTGGGCTGGGGGCAGCGTTTGGGATGTTTGTCTGCCTTTTGGGGCTTGCACTTCTGCTGCTTTTTGGAAAGCTCTCCCGCCAGGGGGGATGGAAGCAGGCGGCAGTCCGGCTGGTGACGGCTTTTTACGGCCTGGGCCTTTGCTGGGCGCTGTATTTGACAGTGCTGATGTTTTCTGCCACCCTGAACCCGCCTCCGGAAAACACCAATGTGGTCGTTCTGGGCGCCCGGGTGTACAGCGCTGAGCGGATGAGTATCAGTTTGACCGGGAGAGTGGAAAAAGCCTATGAGTACCTTTCCGGAAACCCGGAAGCTCAGTGTATTGTCACCGGAGGGCAGGGCAGTGACGAGCCTTGCCCAGAGGCTGTCACCCAGCAAAATGTCCTGATTGGCATGGGCATTGAAGAGGGTAGGATCTTCCTAGAAGATCGTTCCCATAATACACGGGAGAATTTCAAGTTTGCAAAAGAGATCACCGGTGAACAGGGGATGGGGACGGAAGTGGCAGTGGTCACCCAGGGGTTCCATATGTACCGTGCGATCCAGTTGGCCAAGGCTGCGGGATTTGAACCCTACAGCCTGGTTGCGGAAACAGCCCCCCTGCTGTTCCCGGAATACTACGGAAGAGAGCTGCTCTCCCTGACCAAATGGCAGGTGGAACGGCTTGTGCTAGAATGAGGAAAGGATGTGGCTTTATGCGTTTGCTGATTCAAAACGCCCGGATCGTCGACCCCGCCCAGGGGCTGGATGGAGTGGCCAGCCTTCTGTTGGAGGATGGCAAAGTTGCCGGGATCGGCCAAGCCCTCCCAGCGGAAGGGGCTCAAGTGATCGATGCCACTGGGCTGGTTGCAGCTCCTGGCTTGGTGGACCTGCACGTCCACCTGCGGGACCCGGGGCTCACCCATAAAGAGGATGTGTACACCGGCTGCCGGGCCGCCGCCGCGGGAGGCGTCACCAGTTTGCTGGCAATGCCCAACACTAAGCCTGCCATGGACTCGCCGGAAACCGTGGAAGCCTTGTTGGAACGGGCGAAAGCGGCCGATGCCCATGTATACACGGCTGCCTGTGTCACCAAGGGCCTGCAGGGAGAGGAGCTCACGGACTTGGCGGCTTTGCGCGAAGCCGGGGCCATTGCCCTCAGCGATGACGGCCGCCCAGTGGTAAATACCCGGCGCTTGCTGGAGGCATTGGAGCAGGCGCCCAAGCTGGGAATGGTGGTCACTGCCCACTGCGAGGACTTGTACCTTGCCGCCGGCGGGCTGATGAATGAGGGAGAGGTTTCCCAGCGTTTCGGAGTCCCCGGCATTCCTGCCGCCGCGGAGGATTGCGGCACCGCCCGGGAAATCGCCGCGGCTGCTTCCATCGGCGCGCCCATCCACATCTGCCATGTGAGCACCAAAGGCTCTGTTGCCCTCATCCGGGACGCCAAAGCCCGAGGGGTGCAGGTCACAGCGGAAACCTGTCCCCATTACCTGCTTCTTACCGAGGAGGCTTTGGAAGGCCGTGATGCAGACTACCGGATGAACCCGCCGTTGCGCACGGAGGAGGACCGCCTGGCACTGATCCAGGGCCTGAAAGACGGTACCCTGGACGCCATTGCTACGGACCATGCCCCCCATTCTCCGGAGGAGAAAGCTGATTTCTTGAAGGCGCCAAACGGTTCCATTGGTATGGAAACCTCCCTGGCTGCCACCCTCACTGCCTTGGAGGGGGAACTGTCCCTGGCCCAGGTGGTGGAGAAGATGAGCTGCAACCCTGCGAAGATCCTGCACATTCCCGCTGGTTCTTTGAAAGTGGGAGCCCCTGCCGATGTGGTGCTCTTTGACCCGGAGAAACGTTGGACCGTAGACCCTGAGGCGCTCCACGGCAAAAGCAAAAACACCCCCTTCAAGGGCATGGAGCTGAAAGGCAAAGTTGCCATGACCATTTTAGAGGGCCGGATCGTCTACGACGGCCGGGCAGAAAACTGACAAAACGGGGGAACCCCCTGGAATAAACTTATAAGGGAAAGGACGAACCAATATGTCCATGGACAAATTGTTTGAAAAGATCGCGGAAAAACAAAACCCAACTGTTGCCGGCTTAGATCCCAAGCTCAGTTACATTCCCGATTATATCCGGGAAGAGAGCTACAAAAAGTACGGCAAGACCTTGGAAGGCGCCGCCGATGCGCTGCTCCAGTTCAACAAAGGGCTGATCGACGCCCTGTGCGACATCGTACCTGCTGTGAAGCCCCAGGCTGCCTACTATGAGATGTATGGCTGGCAGGGTGTGAAAGCCCTCACCGAAACCATCGCCTATGCCAAGGAGCACGGGATGTTCGTCATCACCGACGGCAAGCGCAACGACATCGGTGCCACCATGACCGCATACGCCGCTGCCCATCTGGGCACCACCCAGGTGGAAGACGTGGTGGCCGAGCCTTTTGGAGCCGATGCACTCACGGTCAACGGCTATTTGGGCACCGATGGCATCCAGCCTTTGCTGGAAGTGTGCGGCAAAGAGGACAAGGGGATTTTTGTTCTGGTGAAGACCTCCAATCCCTCCTCCGGTGAGCTGCAAGACCGCCCCTTGGCGGATGGCAACACGGTGTACCGCGCCATGGGCGCCATGTGTGAAGGCTGGGGGGAGAAGCTTCCCGGCAAATACGGCTACAGCGTCGTGGGCGCTGTAGTGGGCGCCACCTACCCTGCCCAGCTGGAAGAGCTGCGGGCTGCCATGCCCCATACCTTCTTCTTAGTGCCCGGCTACGGCGCCCAGGGCGGTGCTGCGGACGATGTTGCCCCCGGTTTTGACAAGAACGGCCTTGGCGCCATTGTCAACTCCTCCCGGGGCATCATGTGTGCCTGGCAGAAAGAGGGCGTGGATGGCTACGAATTTGCCGCCGCTGCCCGCCGGGAAGCCATCCGGATGCGGGATGAGATCGTGGGCCGCATTGGTGAGATTAAGCTGCCCTGAGCTATGTGGAGGTAACCCATGAAATACGATTCCAAAACTTGTAAGCTGCTGTCTGCCCAGGCCCTGACAAAAGACGTGTTTGACTTTGTCCTGGAAGCCCCGGAGCTGGCGGCCCTGGCCAACCCCGGCCAATTTGCCCAAATCTGGCTGCCTGGCCACACCCTGCGCCGGCCCATCTCCATCTGCGGCATCGACAAACAAGCCGGCACCTTGCGGTTTGTGTTCCAAATCCGGGGAGAGGGTACCGCAGAGCTTGCCCAGTTCCAGCCCGGCAGCCAGATCGAGATCCTCGCCCCCTTGGGCAATGGCTTCCCTGTGGATCCCACCCGCCGCACCTTGCTGGTAGGTGGCGGTATCGGCGTGCCTCCCCTGTTGGGGGTGGCAGCCCAGCTGGGGGAAAAGGCCTTTGCTGTGTTGGGCTTCCGCAATAAAGACGCTGTCATCCTGGAAGAGGATTTTCCAAAGGTGGGGGCCAAGGCCCTTATCGCCACCGATGACGGTTCCTATGGCCATCATGGCTTGGTGACCGACCTGTGCCAGGATCAGGAATTTGACTGTGTTATGGCTTGCGGCCCAGCCCCCATGCTGAAAGCGGTACAAGCTTTGGCCGAGGAGCGGGGCGTGCCCTGTTACATTTCCTTGGAAGAGCGGATGGCCTGCGGGATTGGCGCCTGCTTGGGCTGTGCCGTGGCCCTCAAGGGGGAGGACGGTGCCCAGTATTTCGGCCACGTGTGCAAAGACGGCCCGGTGTTTGAATCCCACCGGGTGGCATGGTAAAGGAGGGGGAGAAGATGGCAGATTTGAAAGTCAATGTGGCTGGCGTAGAGTTTGCAAACCCCTTGATCGCCGCCTCGGGTACCTTTGGCTTTGGCCGGGAGTACAACGAGTTTTACCCCCTTTCCGTGCTGGGAGGTATTTCTTGCAAAGGTATCACCATCAAGGAGCGGCCCGGCAACCCGCCGCCACGGGTGACGGAAACCCCCGGCGGGATGCTCAACGCCGTGGGCCTGCAAAACCCGGGCGTGGACCACTTCATCCAGGAGGATCTTCCCTGGCTGTCCAAGCAGGGGACCAAGATCATCGCCAATGTGGCGGGCAATGCTCCGGAGGATTACTGCGCCACCGTGGAAAAGCTCAACGACACCTGCGTGGATATGATCGAGCTGAACATCTCCTGCCCCAATGTGAAGCAGGGGGGTGTCCAGTTTGGAACCACCACCGAAGGCGTGTACGGCATCACCTCTGAGGTGCGCAAGCACTGCAAGAAGCCTCTAATGGTGAAGCTTTCCCCCAATGTCACCGATATTTCCGAAATGGCTGTAGCTGCCGAAAGCGCTGGCGCCGACGCCATTTCTATGATCAACACTCTTACCGGGATGCGCATCGATATCCGCACCCGGCGGCCCATCATCCGCAACAACACCGGCGGGATGTCCGGCCCTGCCCTGCTGCCCATCGCCTTGCGGATGGTCTGGCAGGCAAGCCAGAAGGTGAAGATCCCCATTGTGGGATTGGGCGGCATTTCCACCTGGCAGGACGCGGTGGAAATGCTCCTGGCAGGCGCTACTGCCTTGCAGATCGGCACAGTGCTGTTCACCGACCCCTATGCGCCCATCAAGATCGCAGAGGGCCTGTCCAACTACATGGAGGAAAATGGGATCAAATCCCTGTCGGAATTGACAGGGGGTGTGCGTCCTTGGTGACCACCCTGTATATTGTCCGGCACTGTCAGTCGGCGGGGAACCTGTCCGGCCGATTCCAGGGCCGCTTTGATGCCCCCGTCAGCGAAACTGGGGAAAGGCAGCTGGAACTTCTGTCCCTTCGGTTTCGCAACGAGCACTTGGACGCCATCTACACAAGCCCCCTTGTCCGTGCCTACCGTACGGCGGAAGCCATCAACCGGTTCCACCATTTCCCTATCCAAGTGTGCCAGGGGTTGTCAGAGATTGACGTAGGGGAAATGGAAAACCTGCTCCTGTCCGAGATAGGGGAGCGTTTCCCGCAGGTGGCCCACGACTGGGACCACGCCCCGGACCTGTGCGTCTTTCCCCAGGGGGAAACCATGACCCAGGTGTACCAGCGGGTGGGGGAAGCCATCGACCAAATCGTGGCAGAGAATCCTGGGAAAACTGTGGCCGTGGCTACCCATGGGGGCGTCATCAAAAACCTGAATGCCCGGGTGGAGTACGGCTGCATCGAAGGGCTGCGGCAAAGCGCTGTTTTCGGCAACACCAGTGTCAGCGTCCTGGAGGCCCAGGACGGAAAGCTCCGGTGGAAGGCTGTCAACGACCTGTCCCACCTGCCTGAGGAGCTACGGAAATCCCCGATGAAATATTCCTTCCATACGGAGGCAGTATGATTATTTTAGGAGTGGACCTTGGCAAAGCCCGGACAGGGATCGCCATTTGTGACAGCGGGGAGCTGTTGGCCTCCCCCTTGACCGTGCTCCACGAGCACAACCAGGAACGCTTGGTGGCAGGGATCGCCTCTCTGGCAAAAGAGCACCGTGCCCAATGCCTGGCAGTGGGCCTGCCCCGGAACATGGATGGCTCGGAAGGGGAGAGCGCCCAAAATGCCCGGGAGGTAGGCGCCCTGCTGCAAGAAGCCGCCGGGATCCCGGTGGAATTTGTTGACGAGCGAGGTACCACTGTCACCGCCCACGGGTACTTGAACGAAACCAACACACGGGGCAAGCGGCGGAAAGCGGTGGTCGATGCGGTAGCCGCCACGGTGATCCTTCAAAATTATCTGGATTACCGCCGGCTGCACAAGTGAGGAAAAACAAACGTGGAAATCCTGAAAACAGATTTACACACTTTGAAAAATATTGTATAATAGTACAAAAACAAGCGACGCTTTCAAGCGCAGGAGGAACCAAACTATGGGCACTTATCGAATTGTCACAGACTCCACCACGGACCTCACCCCAGAATTGATCCAAGAACTGGATGTGCAGGTAATTCCCCTTTGCTATATCATGGAAGGGAAAACGTACCACAATATCCCAGGTGGAGGGGAGATGACCGACAGGGAATTTTATGCCAAATTGCGGGCTGGTTCCATGTCCACCACCACCCAGGTCAATTCCGAAGAGTTCCTCCGCGTGTTCACGCCTCTTCTGGAGGCTGGCCAAGACGTATTGTATATTGGCTTCTCGTCTGGCCTCAGCGGCACCTATCAGAGCGCGGCGCTGGCCAGGGAAGAACTGAAACAGCGTTTTCCAGGCCGGCGGCTGGAAGTGTTCGATTCCCGTTGCGCTTCCATGGGAGAGGGCCTGCTGGTCTACCATGCTGCAAAACTCCAGCAGGCTGGGAAGAGTTTAGACGAAGTCCTTTCCTGGCTGAAGGAAAATGTGCTGAATTTGTGCCATTGGTTCACAGTGGATGATCTGAACCACTTAAAGCGGGGCGGCCGTGTATCAACGGCAACCGCCTTGGTTGGCACCATGCTGGGCATCAAGCCAGTGCTCCATGTGGACAACGAGGGGCACCTGATCCCGGTGTCGAAAGTGCGAGGCAGGAAGCAATCGTTAGATGCCCTGGTGCGCCGCATGGAGGATACCGCCCTAGATCCTGCCGGCCAGATGGTGTTCATCAGCCACGGGGATTGCCTGGAAGATGCCCGGTATGTGGAGCGGCAGATCCGGGAGAAACTGGGGGTCCGGCAAGTGGAACTGGGTTTTATCGGCCCTGTGATCGGCGCCCATTCCGGCCCCGGCACCGTGGCCCTCTTCTTCCTGGGGAAAGAACGATAAAACTATCCAAATAGTTTTTGGCAAGCCTGCGGAGATTTAACATCCCGCGGGCTTGTTTTTCCTTGACAAACGGGCAGGAAACGGGTAGAGTAATAAAGGTATGTTGTCAGTTAGCAGCATAAATTTTTTTCAAAAAAGAGGTGAGCAAAACATGATCGTCCCTCGAAGTAGCGGCGGCACAAGACCCGGAGGGGAAAGTGCGGCCGGAAATGACACTATCCCGTTGGAAAGGTGTGTTTTGCCGCCCGGCAAAGCGGCTGAGTGTTCCTGACCATTTTCTAGGGATGTCCATTGCTGCGCTTTTGGTTTTGTGCTGTAGTATCCCTCCCGGAAAATAAGAGGAGGTACAGCCATGAAAGAAAGAATTCTCGAACTTTTAGAGGCAAAAAAATATCCTGAGATCGCCGCGATGGTCAAGGATATGAACCCTGCGGATGCGGCTGTGTTGTTGGAAGAGCTGCCCCAGCCCAATATGCCCATTGTGTTCCGCCTGCTGCCCAAGGAGCTTGCGGCGGACGCTTTCGCTTATATGGACGGCGATACCCAGGAGATCTTGATCCAGGGGTTCACCGATAAAGAGCTGGATGAAGTGATGGAAGAGATGTTCTTGGACGACACCGTGGATATGATTGAGGAAATGCCCGCCAATGTGGTGAAGAGGATTCTCCGCCACGTGGACGAGCAAACCAGGAAGATGATCAACCAGGTGCTTAATTATCCCAAGGACAGCGCCGGCAGCATTATGACCATGGAGTATGTGGATCTGAAACGCAGCATGACGGTGGAACAGGCCTTTGAACGTATCCGTGCCACCGGCCTGGACAGCGAAACCGTGTACACCTGTTATGTTACTGACAGCCGCAGGAAGCTGGAAGGGATTGTCACCGTGCGCGAGCTGCTGCTTTCGCCGAAGACCGCGGTGCTCCGGGATATCATGGAGACCAACGTGAAGTTCGTCAGCACCCATACCGACCAGGAAGAGGCAGCCCGCCTTTTGAGCAAATATGACTTCCTGGCGCTGCCTGTAGTGGATGCCGAGGAACGCCTTGTTGGCATTGTCACCGTGGATGATGCTATTGACGTTATCCAAGAAGAGGCCACCGAGGACATTGAAAAAATGGCGGCTATTGCCCCTTCAGATAAGCCGTATATCAAGACCGGCGTGTTTGAGACATGGCGCAAACGCGTGCCGTGGCTGCTGTTCCTGATGATCTCTGCCACCTTTACCAGCGGGATTATTTCGTCCTACGAGGATGCTTTGGCCGCGAACCTTGTGTTGTCCAGTTTTATCCCCATGTTGATGGATACCGGCGGCAATTCTGGCAGTCAGTCTTCCACCACCATTATCCGTGGCCTTTCCTTGGGAGAGATCCGCTATATTGATGTCCCTCGGGTGATTTTCAAAGAATCGGCTGTGGCAATGCTCTGCGGCCTGACTTTGGCCTTGGCCAATTTTGCCAAGCTGATGGTGTTTGACCATGTTTCCCTGTTGATTGCGGCTGTTGTGTGCTTCACTTTGGTTGTGGTGGTACTGGTTTCTAATGTAGTGGGCGGTACCTTGCCTATTCTGGCTAAGCGTTTGGGGTTTGATCCCACGGTTATGGCCAGCCCCTTGATTACTACCATTGTGGACGCGGTGGCATTGGTTATCTATTTCAATATGGCCAAAGCGTTGCTTCATCTTTAACAGAGAACCCTTGTAACCTTTCATTCCGAGGGTTTTAAGTTTCCTGAGAAAAATCCAAAACCCCGGAGCTTTTGCTCCGAGGTTTTGGATTTTTGGATTTTGAATGTTTTATTCGAAGTCTACCACAATACCCTTTTCATCGGATTCCAGGGCAGCCTCCATCAGGCGCAGAATGCGCAAAGCCTCTTCGTTTTTCACGATTTGTTCAGCTTTTCCCATTACCACGTCGCACAGGTTGGAGTACAGTTGGTTGCGGTCATACTCCAGTTGGGGCAGGGGCAGCTCGTCCACAGAATCGGAATTGCGGGGAGCCATGGTCTTGGAAAGGCCTTCTCCCATCAAGATAGGGGTAGCATCCTTGTCTTCCCAGCTGCGCAGGACCACCATCCGGCCAGGATCGCGGAAGTCCTTGATCTCGGCAGTGCCTTGGTCGCCGCACAGATACCAGTGGGGGAGAGTGATGAAGTGGCAGGTGCCAACTTCCACAGTGGCAGTGAGGCCGCTTTCAAACACCATATTCATGATGAAGCCGTCATCCACCTCGTCGTTGGTGACGTGGGTCATCTTGGCGTAAACTTTCTTGATCTTCTCAGGGACCATGAGGACGATGCGGTCCAGAAGATGCACGCCCCAGTCGAACATCATGCCGCCGCCCATGGATTTGATGCCGCGCCAGTCACCGGGAATACCGCGGGAGCCATGATAGCGGGACTCAATGTGGAACACGTTGCCTACAAGCTTTTCCTCATAGATCTTTTTCATGGTCAGATAGTCCCTGTCCCAGCGGCGGTTCTGCCGGGGATAGAACACCTTGCCGGTTTCCTTGACCACTTCCAGTACATCTTCCAGATCTTTGCTGCACATCATCACGGGCTTCTCACACAGGACATTCTTGCCAGCGCGCAGAGCTCGGATGGACAGCTCTTTGTGACTGTTGTTGGGAGTAGCGACCAAAACTACATCCACACGTTCGTCAGCCAAGATGGCCTCAAAACTGTCATAGGTGAAGAAACCTTGCCTACGGGCCCATTCTTGGCGCTCTTCTTTAATGTCGTAGGTGCCGGCCAGCACCATTTTCTTGGTCAAGTCAGTATCTCCAGGGAGCAGTTCCCGCCCTTTGGAGCCGTCAGTCATCCAGAGTGCCTGGCCGCTGCCGGTGGAAATAGCCACGGCGTGGCCGCCGCCCATACCGCCGCAGCCCACAACTGCTACTGCAACTTTGCCGTCAATCATAAGTGAATGCCTCCTATAAATATGTAGGATTATTATAAGAAAGATGGTGAAAGGGCGGGATATCCCCTTGCCCCGCTTCCTTCTCTGTATTATTTGTACCGCATTGACACACAAAAGTCAAGGGAATTTTTTGAGTTTTTACGTCGGGTTTTACACCTTTTGACGGTATCCGCTGATAATGAAAAAAGGGCGGAAGCTTGTCCGCCCTCTATCATGTAAAAGTAATCCCGCCCGACCGTATCGCGCAACTCAATAACCTGCTACAAAAAAGCAGGTGGGTGCCCCCCTGGATGGTTCACGCTCCCTTCCTCCAGCAACCGGGCAAGCCGTGCCGGGAGGTCTGCAATCCGCAAGCAGAGTAGAGCTCCCTTTGAATCGAGTGTAGGGTTATATGTGCGCAGTCCGCGTATCGGGCAGGATAGGTTTTAAACGTTGGACGGGCAAAGGAAAATGTGGAAACAGCCTTTCTAAAGCATATCCCTTAAAAGAAGGTTTTATTCCTCGCCGTCCTCAAAATAGGCTTCGTTAAAACGCTCTTCAAAAATTTCGGCTAACTTGTCCAGCAGCGCATCATCGTCCACTTCCTGCAGCTGTTCCTCGCCGTCCTCTTCGATTACTTCAAAAATATAGTATGTTTCAGCGTCAGAGGTCACTTCGTCAGGCTCCTGCTGGGTGGGGACCAAAGCAAGGAAATGCCCGTCATCATTTTCCAGCTCGTCGATAATCTCAAACTCATGCTCTTGGCCTTCATCGTCCAAAAGGGTGAGCAAATCGGCTTCGTATTCATGATCCATTGCGCATACGCTCCTTTCTCCAATGAATATTGTACCGTAAAATGACTTGCTAGTCAAGCGCTGATTTGCGGGAGGGGGAAATGAAAGACCTCTTTGCTAGGGAAAGGCGGTTGATTAAAACTCACTATTTTTTTGCTAGAATTTAAAAATTACTATTGACAAAGTTGGAGGCAGGGGGTATAATGTAGCCGTAGACAAGAGATAGGAACATCTATTAAATGTCTTCTCAGCAGCTTCGCAAAGGCCGGAAGTAAGTGGAACAGAGTTTTTGTCATAGCGGTGAAGCAGGAAAGCACCATAGAGAGTGAGTTTTCCAGTGCAATGAGATCAGATCCAAGTAAGGCGTTTTCAAAAGCTGTCCCATAAGTTTCTACCGGGGAAAAGCCTTTTTAAAGAGAAGAGAAATTTTTAAAAGGTTTTTTCATCACACAGGGCAGGAAAACGAATTGGGTGAAATCAGCGAAGATCTTTTATTGAGAGATCCCAAATAAAAGAAAAGGCTTTTTGGGGCTGTATGCTCAAAGATGCATTGGATTGACGAGCAAGCTGAAAGGTGCTACTGTTTCAAAGTGATTTGATTGTATTTGTTTCAGGTTGAAAACGGCGAAGAGTATTGAGAGAAATGGCTGCGGAGAGTTCCCCAAATGTTTGAAATGGATTCAAACGGGGCAAGAGTGCTTTTCGGGTCAGTCAGTAACCGCAAGAGGGCGGTGAAAAGAAGGAAAAGCAAAAGCAGCTGGAAAGATGCGAAGCGTGCGAAAAAATTTTGCAGAAAGGCGGGTGAGCCCAATGGATCAATTAGAACCTCAGAATTTAGGGCCTGCGGACTCACATTCCGCAGGCTGATAGTTGGATTAAAATTTAATAGAAAGAAGGTTCCTTATTCTGATTATTCCTCAGATGGTAGGAAACCAAATCGGCACGGATCTGTTTTAAGACCGTCACTTCAAAAGCTTGTTAAAGCGTTCCAATGCCAGAAATTGGCTGATAAAATATACGGGATATATTGAAACGGTATTGATGTGCCAGAAAAAAGGTAAAAACCAATGTACTAGTCATTTTCTGTAGAAAAATGATAATTCCCTCTTCGGCGAAAAACGCCGGTATGTTGGGATGTATATGGGTACCAAGTTTAATGGTTCTCGGTAAACGGCAAGCTAGTAGGAATTGCTTGTTCAGGAAAGCAAACGAAAGATTGCGTCAGTTTTGAACCAGACGAAATTTGGAATAGGTTACCTGCGTAAAAGAGAAAAGGGCTTTTGGGGTGTTTCCCAAAAGCCCTTTTTGCGTGAAATCGCGTAAAACAAAAACGGCGGGGAAATTCCCTTTTTTTCCTCTTGTGCCAATGAAATGTTCGTGTTATAATGGGGCGCGGTTGGTGGAGAATACTTTTTGTTGTAATTTTACTTTGGCAGGTGGCAATATGCGTAAAAAGCCCTTTAAACGTTTGCGTCATGAGGAAGAATTTAAGCAGTTTTACAGTGCCTTGGCACAGCAATCTGGTTTTGAGCAAATCGCACTTTTTCCCCAGCACGGCTCCACAAGCCGGTTGATGCATAGCATTGCGGTAGCTTATTACAGCTACCGCTTGGCCCGGATGACGCGGCTGTCGTTCCATTGGGAGGAACTGGTCCGGGGAGCATTGCTGCACGATTATTTCCTGTACGATGCCCAAGACGGCGACCCTGCTCACAAGTGGCATTGGACCCGCCATCCGGAAGTTGCTGTGGAAAACGCGAAAAAAGATTGCTCTCTCACTGCCATTGAGGAAGATACCATCCGTTGCCATATGTTCCCTCTTACTGTGAAGCCCCCCAAGTATCGGGAAGGGGTCATGGTTTCTTTGGTGGATAAAGGTTGCTCGGTGTATGAATTTTTCAGCCGCCGTTCCCCCTATGCCAATTTGCGGGCTATGGTAGAGGTGCCGAGAAAACCACGGCCTGCAAAATTGCGGTTTGTGCCGGATATAGTAGGAACCCAAAATTGAAGTCTGTTTGGCTCCCGTTACGGGAGCTTTTTTCTTGCTATTTCTTTTAAAACCTGCTATACTATAATGTCACAAAATGTGATGTCTTTTTTGAAAGAGGAAAGCTTATGACCCGGTTAAAAGAATTCTATTGCAAGTATAAGGAACTGATCCTCTATGTCTTTTTTGGTGGTTTGACTACTTTGGTCAATTGGGGGAGCTATTGGCTCTTGGCCGATTTGTCCCACGTGCCGTATTTGTGGGCTACTGCCATTGCCCAAATCTTGTCCATCCTGTTTGCCTATGTAACCAATCGGAAATGGGTGTTTGAAAGCAAAGCGAAGGGCTTTGGGCCTGTTTTCTGGGAAATGGTCCGCTTTTTCGGTTGCAGGGCTGTGTCCTTTGTTCTGGACTTGGGCTGTATGCGCGTGGGTGTGGGTACCCTGCATATCAATGACAAAGTGATGAAACTGCTCTCTAATGTAATCGTTATCCTTGCAAACTATGTGTTTAGTAAAGTATTTGTATTCCGCAAGCCAAAATCGGGACATTGACGGGCCCCCTTGGATGGGGTATAATAAACAGATAAATTATGTAAATTTAGGGGGACACGCCTATGGCGCGCAAAAAACATACTAACTCGCAGGGGTTTGAAGATGTTTCCAGCTATTCTTCTTCAAAAGAGTACAAAAAGAGGAGGGGAAGAAAGCGGGCCCGGGCAGTGCTGCGTGGCATTGCGATCTTTTTCTGTTTGGTGTTCATCCTTTGCGGCAGCGGATTGGTCTATGTGTCCACCAATTTGCTTTCTGGATTAAACACCACGTCCATTGCCAAGGATGACGACACCTTGGGCATCGATTCAGAAAATATCCTCATGGACAACAGCATCAAAAATATTGCCCTGTTTGGTGTGGATGCCCGTAATACGGAGTTTACCGGCCGCTCAGACGTCATCATGGTCCTTTCCGTGGACAACCGCCATGGAAAGGTTAAAATGACCTCCATCCTTCGGGACAGCGAGCTGCTTATTGAGGGCGAGGGCTATGATGGATATTTGAGCTATGTAGATAAGATCACTCATGCCTATTACTATGGTGGCCCAGAACTAGCCATCCGTACCTTGAACCAGAACTTCGGTTTGGATATCCGGGACTATGTCACCATCAACTTTGCCAATATGGCCGCCATTGTGGATGCCTTTGGCGGGGTGGATATCGCCATGACCGCGGAAGAGGTGAGCGCTCTTAACGATAACCTGTGGGCCCTTCAGCAAGAGGTGGAAGAGCAGAAAGAGCTGGATCAGCAGAACGGCACTTACGATGAGCAGAGTTATTCCGATATCGGTTATGAGGATTTCATCCCCTCTCTGGACGGCACCGTCCAGTTGGTGTACGGCGAATATCAGGACGGGACCTATCATCTGAACGGCAACCAGGCAGTGGCCTATGGCCGTATCCGGTACGTGGGCAGTGACTATGCACGTGTGGAGCGTCAGCAGAATGTGTTCTCGGCCTTGGTGGCCAAGGTGGAGGGCATGGGCCTCACCGATTATGCCAAGCTGGCCCAGGAACTGCTGCCTTATTGCGAAACTTCTTTGAAGTTGGACGATATTTTGGCCATGACCCCCATCCTGTTCACTGATTTTACCATGAGCAGCATCAGCGTGCCTAATGCCGAGTATGAAACGGATCTGTTCGACCAGCCAGACAGTTCTGGTATCTATCATATGATCTATGATCCCACAGGGGCGGCCCAGCGGATCAGCGCGTTTATCTATGAAGAGGACTCCCCCTATTGGGAAGAGTACGGCGACACATCCAAGGAGCCGGATACCAGAACCTCGGTCATGGACTAAGGGAACAGTTGCGGAGGAAATGAATGGGAAAGAATGAATATCAAACCGGGCCACGCCACGGGGCTGCCCGGGATGGCGCCGGTTCCAGCCGGCGGCAGGGAAAAAGCACTGCCCGCCGCGGGACAGGAGCCAGCCGCCCCCGCAGGGAGCCTTTACGGGACAATTACTATTACGAGGAACCTCCCAGAGGCTGGCAGGAAGGGGATTCCTTCCAGGACATCTCCAGCTATTCTTCCCCGGCAAAGCGTCGGGCTGACCAACGGGCCATGGAGGAGGAACGGGCTGCTTCCCGCCAGCGTTCTTCCGGAAAGAAGAGCCGTGAAATCTCCAGCGGGCGCCCAAAAAAGAAGCGGGGCAGCTGGGGGAAGAGGATCGCTGTCACCTGTTTGGCGCTTGTTGTGCTGCTTGGGGCGGGCGTGGTGTACCTGTTTGGTTCCTTGCTCGGCGGCCTGACTATGACCGCCATCACCTCAGACCCTGACGCGCTGGGGATTCAAGCGGGGGTGCAGTCCGACCCCAAGATTATCAACGTGGCCCTTTTCGGTTTGGACGCCCGTGAGGAAGGGGAAACCAGCCGCTCCGATGTGGTGATGATCCTCACGGTGGACAAGCGCCACCACACCTTAAAGCTCACCTCCATCCTCCGGGACAGCGAGGTGTATATCGATGGTTACGGCTGGGATAAGATCACCCACGCCTATGCCTACGGCGGGCCGGAACTGGCCATCCGCACCATCAACCAAAACTTCAACCTGGATATTCAGGACTATGTGTCAGTGGACTTCTACCAAATGGCGGATATTGTGGACGCCTTCGGCGGGGTGGATATGGATTTGACAGCAGAAGAGGCTGCCGCCCTCAACGAGAACTTGTGGAACCTGGAGCAGGAAACTCCCGGCACTGTCACCTATGGGGACTATATCCCCTCCACGGATGGCACCGTCCAGCTGGTGTACGGGGAGTACCAGGCCGGTACCTACCACTTGACCGGCAATGCCGCTGTGGCCTATGCCCGCATCCGGTACATAGACAGCGATGATGTCCGGGCTTCCCGGCAGCAGAAAGTGCTTTCCGCGCTGCTGCACCAGCTGAAGAGGAAAAGCATTTTCCAGTATCCCAGCTTGATTCGCAAAGTTTCCGGCCTGTGCGAAACATCCCTGGGTGTGGGAGATATGCTGGGGATGGCCCCTATCCTTTTTAGCGGGATGAAGCTGGAGACCCTGTCCATTCCCGGCGAGGAAGAGCAAGCTTACGGGGCCTATCTGGATTCCGGAGCGTGGGTGTATGAATACGACCTGACAGCCGCGTCCCAACACATCAACCGTTTTATCTATGAAGAGGGATCTCCTTATTACACAGGGGCAGAATAACAACAACCATTTTTTGAAACACAGAAAGGGCGGATCGTTGTGAGCGAACCCGTATTGGTTATTATGGCTGCCGGCATGGGCAGCCGTTATGGTGGATTGAAGCAGATTGACCCGGTGGGGGCCTGTGGGGAAAAGATCATCGACTTTTCCCTGTTTGATGCCCGGCGGGCAGGTTTTCAAAAGGCCGTGTTCATCATCAAGGAAGAACTCCTCCCCGATTTCCAGGAGGCCGTGTTCCAGAAGGCTTCCCAATATATGGAGATCCAGTGGGTGTTCCAAAAGCTCACCGATGTGCCGGAAGGCGTCACCGTGCCGGAGGGCCGTGTGAAGCCTTGGGGTACCGGCCACGCCACCCTGACCGCTGCCCGCACCTTGGGGGACGCCCCTTACGCTGTGATCAACGCCGACGATTTTTACGGCAGGGAAGCTTTCGAGAAGATGTACCATTTCTTAAAGAACGCCCGGGATGGTGAAAAGCTGGACTTCTCCATGGTGGGATTCTATTTGAAGAATACCGTTACGGAGAATGGATATGTATCACGGGGCGTGTGCCAAGTGGAAAAAGGGATGCTCCAGTCTATCACGGAACGCACCCATATTGAAAAAAAGGGGAATGGCATTGCGTTCACCGAAGACGGCGGCAAAACCTGGACGCCCCTTTCTCCCGATTCGGTGGTGTCCATGAACCTGTGGGGATTTACTCCCAGTTTTACAGAAGCGCTGGAACGGGATTTCCGCCGGTTCTTCCAGGAGGATGTGCCAAGCAATCCAGAAAAGGCCGAGTTCTTCCTGCCTTTTGTAGTAAACGATTTGCTGGCCCAGGATAAAGCTCAGGTGACAGTGCTGTCTTCGGCGGATAAGTGGTACGGCGTTACGTATAAGGAAGACAAAGAGGCCGTTGTGGCAGCAATCCAGGCCATGACGGAGCAGGGGCTTTACCCGTCGCCTTTGTGGCCGTAAGAAAATAAAAAATTGGCCCTTCCATGCTTCCCTGAAGAAAGAAAACGTGGAAGGGCGTGCGGCCGGAGCCCGTGAAAACCTGCTTATTCCGCGAAACCTCAAGGGCTCCGGTCCGGATGGACAATAGCCGGTTCTTCCAGGCAGCAAACGCATTCCTGGCCGCTTGAAAATAGTTTGACCTGGCTTGGGGGGGTTATGCGCAGGGGGCGGGGAAAATTTTTTCCCGGTACCCGGCTTGCAAAATCTCTCAGGCTGTGGTATGATTACGAAAGGAATTGACTGTACGGGCGGCGAAAGGGCAACGGCTTCCCTGGCGGCGCTGTTTGGAAGATCCCGGCGAAGTGATATTAGGAGGAATCAGATCGAAATGAACGCTTTGGAAATCGTGCTTGGCATTGTGTTGCTGCTGTTCGCAATCGCCATTATCATTGTGGTTCTATTGCAGGAAGGCAGCCAGAAAAACCTGGGTGTGGTCACTGGCGGCGCCGATACCTTCCTGTCCAAGAACAAGGCCCGGTCTGTAGACGCGTTCCTGGCCCGCTGGACCAAGGTGATTGCTATTGGATTTTTTGTGTTGGTCATTGTCACCAATATCATCATGTATTTTGTTGTGTAAGGGAAAAAACATGGGCACAGACGCGCCTCGCGGCATCGCGGGGCGTTTTTTCTGTAAAAGAGAGGGGGGAAACCATGATCCGTTTGGTAGAACGGGTGACTGCAAAAAAACAACTGTTACAACTATGTGAAAAAACGGCTTTTGGCTGCAAGATCTCCTCCATTGCCACAGCCTATGGCTTTGATAAAAGCTTTGCCCTGTTCTGGCTGGATACGGAAGAGGATGTAGTTTACTGCCTTGTGGACGGAGTCATGCTCCTTTCCGGTACGGTGCTCAATGGGGAAGCGGCCCGCCAGTTTATCCGGGCTTCTGGGGCAAAGGAGATCCTTTGCGCGGTGCGCAACGCGGAAGCGCTGGCTCTCCAACCATGGGAAAGCGGGGACGTGCTAAAACGCATCATCGCTCCGGGACCCTGCCCCCAGCCTCCGCCTATGCCCAGTGTTCGGGAGATCTATGCCCTATTAGAGCAAGTGGGCATGGTGGATGAATTTGAACCCTTCTATTTGGATCTTTCCCACAAGCTGCGCCACCAGGCTGCCCTGGCCCTCACGGTACCGGGGGAAGGGGGGCTAACGGCCTGTGCCGTGGTGTCCTCCATTTCCCAGCGAGGCGCTATCTTGTCCGCCTTGGCGGTCCAGGAAGAATCTCGCCGCCAGGGGATCGGTTCCCGCCTGGTGCGGCAAATGGAAGGATATTTCCCGGGAAAGGCCATATATGTGTTCCGGGAGAAGCAAAAAAACAAAGAGTTTTACCGTAACCTGGGATATTCCAAAGCAGATACCTGGGTTCACGGTAAACTGTGAACGTGTAAGGAGGTCACCCATGGAAATCTATCCAACTTTTCAAATCGCGCCGAAGCTGTTGGAGGCGGCGGAAAAGGCTGAAGCCGCCGCCCGGCCACGCTTTCAGGAAATCGAATCCATCCAGCGGTACAACCAGCAGAAAATGCTGGCGGCTTTCACCAGGGCCGGTGTCAGCGAGAGCCACTTTGTCAGCAGCACAGGCTATGGCTATGGAGATCGTGGCCGGGATGTGCTGGACAAAGTGTACGCCTATGCCTTTGGGGCGGAAGACGCCCTGGTGCGCCACAATTTCGTCAGTGGTACCCATACCCTGACCGTGGCCTTGTTTGGGATGCTGCGTCCCGGGGATAAAATGCTGTGCGTCACCGGCACCCCTTATGACACTATCCAAGGGGTCATCGGCATGGAGGGCAGGGAAGAGCCTGGCTGCCTGAAAGAGTTCGGTATCCAGTATGAAGAGCTTGCCCTGTGTCCCAATGGCACCCCGGATCTGGAGGCCATGGAGCAGCGTATCACTCCGGAGTACCGGATGATTTACATCCAGCGTTCCCGTGGCTATAGCCTGCGGCCTTCCCTCCGGGTGAAGGACATTGCCCCCATTGTGGAGATCGCCAAGCGCAAGGCCCCCAACGCCATTGTCATGGTGGACAACTGTTATGGAGAGTTTGTAGAGAGGGAAGAGCCTTTGGCGGTGGGCGCGGATATTATCGCCGGCTCCCTGATCAAGAACCCAGGCGGCGGTATTGCCCCCACAGGCGGCTATATCGCTGGCCGCCATGACCTGGTGGAGCTGTGCTCCTACCGGCTGACTACCCCCGGCACCGGGCGGGAGATCGGCTGCACGTTGGGCAATAACCGGGAGCTGTTTATGGGGGCGTTCCATGCGCCCCATGTGGCAGGGGAAGCCCTCAAAACGGCAGTGTTTGCCTCAGCGTTGTTCTCCCAGCTGGGGTTTGGCGTCACGCCCGCGGTGGAGGAAGAGCGGGGGGATATCATCCAGGTGATGCTGCTGGAAAATCCCAAGAACTTGATCGCCTTCTGTAAAGGGGTGCAAAAGGGCGCCCCAGTGGATTCTTTTGTGGTGCCCGAGCCCAGTGATATGCCCGGCTATGACAGCCAGGTAATCATGGCGGCCGGCGCCTTTACCCTGGGCTCCTCCATTGAGCTTTCTGCCGACGCTCCCTTGCGGGAGCCGTATGCGGCTTGGATGCAGGGCGGCCTTAACTATCACAGCGGCCAGCTGGGGATGCTCCTGGCTGCCCAGGAGATGCTTGACGAGGGATTGCTCCAGTTGTGAGAGTCCCCTGTTTGATGCTTTTTGCTTTTCTCTCCCACGATTATTTATTTGCGTGGTGGCAAGTGGGGCAGGTTTTCCCGCCAGGGGGGAGCTGGGTGCCGCATTTTGCGCAGGTGTGTGGCCCAGGTGCAGGTTGTTCCTGCCTGTGCAGCAACTGTCCCAAAGCTTCCTCCAAGCGCTGGGAGGAAGCTTGCTGTTGATCCAGCAGCCGGATGATCTCTCCGAGCCCATGCAACAGGGCGCAGCAGATCCCTGCTGCCAGCAGAATGCTGAAGAAAAAGGGGAACCCACCCCCCATAAAAGCGCCGCCAAGCCCTCCGATTACCCCTATGATCAGGACAGCCCAACCGAAGAGCTTTAACACAGCCGATGTATCGTTCATACTGATCCCTCCTTTTCTTTCAGTATAAGGGAAAAACCGGGTCCACACAAGGAGTGGAAATCACAAAGATTTCCCATGCTTTCTGTGGGATCCCACAAGCAGTGTTTTAGATCAGCCCGGCCATCCGGCAGGAAAGGGACCCCTTCCGCTTCCAACAGCTGGCGCTGGACTTCCTTGCCGCCAAAGGCTTGATTGCAGCATAAGGTGCCGTCCCGGTAAAGTACCCGGTGGCAGGGCAAGCCTGCTGGGGCATGGGCTAGGGCTGCCCCCACGATCCGGGAAGCCCTGGGGGAGCCTGCCAAGGCCGCCAGCTGGCCGTAGGTAGCGGCCCGCCCAGCCGGGATGCGCTGTACCAATTGATAGACCCGTTTGGGGAACGTGTTTTCCATAGTTGATGCCTCCAAAAAGACTTTTTTCTCACTGTACCACCTGTGAAAAAGCCTGTCAAGGCGGAAAACGGCGCAGTTTCCCGGGAAAATCCCCAAGATTGTTTGAAGCATGACAACAGCTCCACCTGTGGGGGTTGATTTATCCTGCTTGCCTAGTAATACAATCAGTTAAAGCTTACCGTTTTGGGAGGCAAACCAGTTTTGTCAGTTTTCGTCAAATAGGCAAATCCTCTTTCAAAAACCTTAATCCGCAATCTCATATCCAAATTATCTTTGCTTAAACGAAGAGTGTTCCGGCAGAGTTTATCCAAGACAGATTGGCCCCTTCACAGGGGCCTTTTTATAATTCAAATTGCAAAAATAAGTGATGGGATCCGGGTAGGGGATCTGCAACTTTGTTTTGTACGCAATAACGATGGTATTTCCAGTAAATTCCTAGAAAAGGGAGTGCAGTGACCGTTGAATTATTGCCGTGTTATTTTTATTGCCACACGGTTCTTAATCGCAAGCACTTCAAGCTTATTTCCCGACTGCGTTGCCAGCCAGCAGGTTGTTGCTGCCTCTTGGTGGGAGAATATGGTTTAAAACGATAGGTGAGGGCTTGATTTTGACGACATCTTGGTGCTTTGAGGATCCGTATTTTCAACTTTATTTGGCACCGGGCTCTTCTCAGAAGACAGGATCTGAAGGGGCTTTCTCACGGAGCACGGGAATCTTTTGGTCCCAAAAGATTTCTTCAAAGGCACACGGGTACAGCTTTTCCAAGAAGCCAACTTTTTTTGATAAAATTGCTGCAAAACGTGGGTGAGTAACTTGACAACTTTGGCAGAGTGCGCTATGCTCTGGTTACAAACGCGTTTAAACGTTTGGATGAATGGGACAGCGGTCTATTCGAGGCAATATGTGTGGGCTGTTGGGCCCAGCTAAAAATTTACAGCTGCCTGGAGAGCTGTAAATCTTCAGGGGAGAGGACAGTGCTTTTATGAGATGTAAAACCATTTGCGCCAACCGAAACTATCTGTTGATTCCCGTGGCGGATTCCAAGGGATGGTTTTTGCCGGCAGACCAGATGCAATTATTGGGCGTTTATCGAAACGGAGAGCTCTTGGAGGAACATGAGGTCATTTTGAGCCCTCAGCCTCGATGTTGGTCTTGCCTGTATTTAGAGCGCTATCAGGATCAGGAACTGGAGCTGCGTTTGGAGGGCGGGGACGAAAGTTTGATCGACTTGTTGGAGCTTTCGGACACGTTGAAGGATCAGGAGACTCTGTATCGGGAATTTACCCGGCCTTTCGCTCATTTCACCCCTATGCATGGGTTTATGAACGACCCTAATGGCTTGTATTATCAGGATGGGGTTTATCATTTTTTTGCTCAGCTGAACCCCTATGGCTTTGGCGTGGCTAATACCCATTGGCTGCATGCTGTCAGCCGTGATTTAATCCACTGGGAGGAACGCCCTTATGCGCTGATCCCTGATGCCAGTGGCCGGATGTATTCTGGCGGCGGCGTTGTGGACTGGGAAAACACCTCCGGGTTGGGCCAAAATGGGGTGCCGCCTGTTTTTCTATTTTATACTGCTGCCGGTAGCAAAACTCGTTGGAGTCGGGGCAGGTATTTTGAAATGGCCGCCGCTTACAGCTTGGACGGCGGAAACACTTTTGAGAAATATCCAGAAAACCCGGTGGTTCCCCACATTTCTTTTATGAACCGGGACCCGAAAGTGGTTTGGGAGCCGCAGGGCGAAAACTGGGTGATGTTCATCTTTTTGGATAACTGCCGTTATATGCTGCTTTATTCCAAGGATTTGCTCCATTGGGAGGAGGGGCAGGTGATTTCTCTGCACACTGCCGCTGAGTGCCCAGACTTATTTTTCCTTCCTTTGGATGGAGATCTCTCTCAGGGGAAATGGGTTCTGTGGGGTTCTACGGACACCTATATGGTGGGACGGTTTGAGGGCAGGCAGTTTGTTCCGGAAACAGATCCCATCCCTGGCCCCACGCACCAGTTATATTCGGCTTACAGCAACTTTGCCCGTTCTCCCGGCGGCTACGCTGCCCAGACTTTTACCGGGCTTCCGGAAGGCAGGGTGGTGCAGTTTTCCTGGATTCGCACCCGGCTGGAACAGGGGCCATTTTCCAGCTGTATGAGTGTGCCGAACCAGCTGGGTTTAACAATGACGGATCAGGGCCCCCGTTTGACGGTACAGCCTGTGAAGGAGGTGGAAACCTTGTGGGAAAACAGCTTTTCGTTTGTGGATCGAGGCTTGGAAGAGATTGAGCGGATTCCGTCTTCCTATCTGGGGGAGGCTATGGATATGACTTTCCGCTTGGGGATTAAGCCCCACAAGCTGATTGCTCTGTCTGTTCGCGGCGTGCTGATTGTGTATGAACCGGACAGCGGCAGGTTGATTCTGCCAACGGGGGCTTATGATTTGGGACCCCAGGGAGACACACTGGAACTGCGGGTGATTACCGACCGGTGTTCCGTGGAGATTTACAGTGATGGGGGGCTGTTCAACACCTCGATTGCCACAGTGCTGGATCCATCTAACATCAAGGTTTTTCCTGTGTATTTGGATTCGGGCATTACAGTGGATTTTGAGATTCATAAGCTGAAGAGTATGTGGGATCGGGTTTAAGGCGTATTTTGTGTGGGAGCACGAGCAGATAAGTGAGATATTTCTTTCGCAAAGGGAAGTTTTATACAAATGGCTTACAAAATTTTAAAACTTTATTGACATTTCGATGCATTTGGTGTATCCTTTATTCTCGTAAAGAGAAACGTTTGCTTATGCATACGTTTACAAATTTATGAAAGGATGGTAAAACTATGAAAAAACTTTTTGCGATCCTGCTGGCGCTTACTCTGGCTATGACCTGCTTTGCCGCCTGCGGATCCAACGGCGGAGACTCTTCCGCGGCGGGCGGTTCCTCAGCAGCTGAGGATAGCACATCCTCCTCGGTCGAGGAGGATGAAACTTCTGCCGGCGATTCTGAGTTACCCACAATCTCCCTAATGATCGTTTGCGGCACTACCCCTCCCGATGCGGATGCTGTGGCTGCTGAGCTGAGCAAGATCACTTCTGAGAAGATCGGTTGCAATGTGGAATTTGTCACCTTTGAGGTGGGTAACTCCAAGCAGCAGATTCAGTTGCTGCTCTCCGGCGGCGATGACACCCTGGACGTCTACTGGGCTGATGGTGGCGGCACCTCTGTCAATTTTGTCAGCGCTGCTGAGAACGGCCAGGCGATGCCTCTGGAAGAAGTTATGGAGCCCTATGCCGATGGCATGAAGGAAGCTCTGGGTGAGGAAGTCTACAATGCCGGTATCGTTAATGGTGTACAGTATGGTGTTGGCCGTCTGCTTGATCAGGCATCAGTTACCGTGTTCAACTTGCGCGCTGATGTGGCCGAGGCGTGTGGTTATCAGAACGGTGACGTCCTGTCTGGTCTGGACGAATTGACCGAGCTGTTTGCGCAGGTCCGCGAGAAGTATCCTGACATTCCGATCATCGGGCCCATGAACGGCGCTATCAACTGGGGTGATACCCGCGTGGATAACCTGGGTGATGCGAATATGCTGGGTGTGCTGGACAATTATGGCCAGGATGAGACTGTTACCAACTACTATGAGAGCGAGAAGTATCAGGAGCGTCTGGATTACGTTAAGCAGTGGATGGAAATGGGCTGCTACATGACCGATCTGATGAATGTTACTGAGGCTCCTGCTGACTTGATCCCCGCCGAGCGTGCTTTAGGCTGCTTTGCCGGCCACTTCTCCGCTGAGATGAACGGTATCTGGTCCTCTCAGAACTTCGGTGTGGACATGGCTTCCCTGCAGATTTATGGCGAAGAAGCTGTTGCGGTTACTCCCGGTGCTTACTACTGCATCAACCCTAACACCAAGAATGCAGATCTGTGCGCTGCGTTGCTGAATGAGATGGCTACCAACCCTGATGTTGCCAACCTGCTGATTAACGGCATTGAGGGCCAGCATTATCAAGTGTTGGAAGACGAGAACGGTGAGTATGCCACTTATCTGGAGGGTAAGGATGTTTCTTCCACTGGCTGGGTGATGGGCTACAGCTGGACCGCTCTGAACTCTACTCTTTCTCTGCCCTTCGATTATCCCTCTACTTATTTTGACGATTTGCTGGCTGCCAACGCTGCTGCAGACCGTTCCAAAGCTTTCGGTAGCCAGTTTGATACCACCGAGTGCGCTGATGCTTTGGCTGCTTGCACGAATGTAGTCAACCAGTATGCCAATCCGCTGTTGTCTGGTGCCGTCCAGGATGTTGACGCCACCGCTGAACAGTTCCGCCAGGCTTTGCGCGATGCCGGCATCGATGAGATTATCGCTGTCAAGCAGGCGCAGCTGGACGAGTATCTGGGCAAGTAAAACGTGCGACTGAAAACCAGAATATTTTATTAAGTTTGTGTGTAGGCCGATAAGCTGTGTTTTATCGGCCTATACGCAAATCATGGGAAAGTTTTCCCTCCGTGGATCGTAACGAATTTGCTGGCAACTCCCTTTACAACTGTCTTTTTCTTGAAATTTGGACAGAGGATGTCAGTCTGTTTCTAAAAAGGGTTGATTGTCTATGCAATTCCGTTCGCTTCCCAAATGTCATTGAAAGAGAGGAAAGTGATTGACAAATGTCTACCATGGTACCCTCTAATGAGGGGAAAAAGGTCAAAAAAAGTGGCTATTTTGTTCGCACTCTGCCGCTGTATGCTATGATGCTGCCTGGCCTGATTTACCTGGCCATCAACAACTATCTGCCCATGTTCGGCTTGACCTTTGCCTTTAAGGATATTAACTACACCACCGGCGTGTGGCAAAGCCCTTGGTGTGGTTTGGATAACTTCGGTTACCTGTTCCGCACCGACGCGGCCTATGTTATCTTCCGCAATACCGTGCTGTATAATGTAGCATTTATTGTTCTTGGCACGGTGTTAGCCATTGTGGTTGCTATTCTGCTCTCTCAGGTAAGGGGTAAAATGATGCGGGTTTATCAGACCACCATCTTGATTCCCTATCTGATCGCTATTACAGTTGTGGCCTATTTGGGCTATGCCTTCTTGTCAACCGATACAGGGTTCATCAACAATTCCATTTTGGCTCCTTTGGGACAGGATGCCATTAGCTTCTATTCCAATTCCGGCTACTGGCCGTGGATTTTGATTTTTATCTACTTGTGGAAGAATTTCGGCTATAGCACCATTCTTTATTATGCTACCTTGATTGGCATCGATGATTCCTATTATGAGGCTGCTGTGATTGACGGTGCCAGTACTTGGCAGCAGATTCGCCACATCACCCTGCCTTGCCTCAAAACAACCATTATCACGTTGACCATCATGGCTATCGGCCGTATGTTCTATTCTGACTTTGGTCTGTTCTATCAGGTGCCCATGAGCAACGGTCTTTTGTTCGATGCCACTCAGACTATTGATACCTATGTGTTCCGTGCTTTGATCCAGTCTAACGACGTGGGACGTTCTTCTGCCGCCGGTTTCCTGCAGTCCGTTCTGGGCTTTGTGCTGGTGCTGGGCGCCAACCTGGTCGTAAGAAAAGTGGACAAGGACAGCGCATTGTTCTAATTTACAGGAAACGGGTGAATTACAAGTGATTACATCAAGCAAACTTTCTAGGATTATCCCTCATGTAGTGCTGGTCATCCTGTCACTGATGTGTGTGCTGCCCTTACTGTTGCTGGTTATGGCCTCTTTTACGGATGAGGCTGTGTTGACTGCTAATGGGTATTCCTTCTTCCCGGAGAAATTCAGCCTTGGCTCTTACCAGTATATCTTCCGGGCAGGCCAGACTGTATTCCGCGCTTATGGCATGACTTTCTTTATCACCATTGTGGGCACTGTCTGCAACGTGGTGTTTACCATTGGGCTTGCCTATCCGCTGTCTCGGCCTGAACTGAAAGGCCGCAACATCATTGCGTTTTTGGTATTCTTCACCATGCTGTTTAACGGTGGCTTGGTACCCACCTACATTATTTACTCTCAGGTTTTCCATATCCGCGACACCATTTTCGCCATGATCATTCCCACCTTTCTCATGAGCGCTTTCAATGTGATTTTGATGCGGAACTATTTCAAGACTAATGTACCCGATGCCATCATTGAGGCCGCTCATTTGGATGGCGCCAGCGAGTTGCGTACCTTGATTGATGTGGTGTTGCCCATCTCAGTGCCTATCATTGGTACAATCGGCCTGATGGCCGGTTTGGCCTACTGGAACGACTGGACCAACGGCTTGTACTATATTGTGCAGCATCAGGAGTATTACAGCATCCAGAATGTGCTGACTAATATGCTGAACAATCTACAATTCTTGAAGTCTTCCGCCCAGATGCAGGGTATTAACATTGAGTTGGGTTCTTTGCCCAGCGCTGGCGTACGTATGGCTATTGCCGTCGTTGCCGTGGTGCCTATTATGATCGTTTACCCCTTTATCCAAAAGTCCTTTGTCAAGGGGATTGTTATCGGTGGTGTGAAGGGCTAAGACGTCACAAACACAGGTTGATTGTATCGCCTCGAACGTGATTTCTCAGATATGACAGAACATCATAATATGGGGCGGCTTTTTTCTGACACAATTAGCTTGTCCGAGAATAGAATGGAGGTCTGTTATATGGCACAGATTCAATGTAATTTCTTTTCTTATACTTTGGGACACGGCGTGGATATTGCCGTGACGCTCCCCTCTTTCACCCCTTGCAACATGGAGCAAGAGCACACTCATGTGCTGCCAGAAAAATTCCCTGTGCTTTATCTGCTTCACGGCCATGGAAATGATTACATGGTATGGCACCGCTTCACTAGTATCGACCGCTATGCGGAAGAGGCCCGCATGGCTGTGGTGACGTTCTCCGTTGGCAATAAGGCCTATGTAAACGCAGGATATGGTGACAAATTCTATGATTTTCTGGAGTATGAGCTGCCCCAGTTCGTGGAAAACTATTTTCCTATTTCCTCCAAGGCGGAGGACCGCTACATTGCAGGGCTTTCCATGGGCGGCTATGGGTCTCTGATCCACGGTCTGCAAAATCCGGAGCGTTACAACGCTATTGGTGCCTTTTCCCCGGGAATCTTTACAAAGGAAGAGCTTGACCAGGGGAGACCGGATATGCCCACTGCCTTTATGCCGGATTGCTATTCGGTGACAGAAGAAGCTTTAAACAGCGGTAAGAAGTTGCCAGACCTGTTTATCTGTATTGGCGATAAGGATTTTCTCTACGAAAAGGTCAGCAAATATTACCAGTTTTTAAAACCCATCTGGAAAGGTTCACGACTGCGGTATGACGATTTGCCTGGCTACGAGCATGAGTTTGCCATTTGGGATATAGAGGTCAAGGCTTTTTTGGATTGGATTGATCGGAAAGATGTTTACAAGGCCATGGGTTCTAATAAGGTGTAAACTATGGAAGCCTTATGAAAATCCCGGAATCATTGCCAGCGTGGGGGTCTATCATTAGATCTTTGAAGGCAAGATTGTGCATCCGTGGTTAGAACATGAACCATGTGGGCATGTCGTTCCCTTTCTTGGGGATAGACGTGGACTGAGGGAGATATCCTGAAATTCATTGAGCAAAGGGAACCTCGTTGTCTGTGCCAACAAAGTCTGTTGTTAGTGGTGTCACTTCCGGCCTGAGCAAATAATATGTCTCTCCTGCTGCCTGGCGAAGAAAACGCCTTTGAACACGGGTTCAACTCGATCCGTGACAGTCTGTTTTGTTCTCAAAACGTGAAAAGCCCCCGGAATCCCGGGGGCTTTTTTGGTTTGCATCTTTTTGAGGAAAGTAAACGTGACAGCAGAAGCAAAGTCCAGCTCTGTAGCGTGGGGTTTGGGAGTGGATGCGGGAGAACGCGGCACGGAACAGGGGAGGGCTGGTTTGGCAATGGCAAAGACGCAGGTGAATTTGAAATATTGAAGGATGTGCTGAACGGGGATTTCAAAGTTCAGATCGTCTTCACATAGGCTTTAGGCTGGCTTTAGGGACGGCGGCTACACTGGAAACAGCAGCGGGATTGCTGCAAGCTGAGCCGTAGGAGGAAACCACTGTGGACGAAGAACTGTACACCAGCCTAAAAAAAGGCAAACCCCAGACCATAGAAAAGCTAATTACCGAAAACCTCGCCCGGTCTTGGTTCCTGTGTCAGGAGATTACCCTGGACAGTGCTGTGGCGGTACCGCTGCTACTATCCTCTTGGGAGAGGGCACTGCAAACTTGCCGGGAAGCAAGTTCCCGGCCTACTGGCGATTTTATGGAAGAGCTTTCCCGGGAAATCCTCACGGGGTACTTAAACGGCGTGGAACCCGATGGGGATTGGGGTGACTTGCCCGATCCTCAGCTTTCCCCGCAGTACAAGGTCTGCCGGCTGGAGCTGCGGGCTGTCTCACTGGACAGGAGGCCCGTATACCTAACCCATATTATCGGCGGGGTTAGTCCCCGGGCCATGGCAGAGATCATTGGTTCTTCCCAGGAGGTGGTGGAGGCATTGATCAAGCGGGCGGAGAAGGAAATTATTGATTCCCACGGTTCGATGGATAAGACCCGGCGGGCAGCCTTGGTACGGTTATTTACGGATTTTAAGAGTCCTCAAAGCGATGCTTTTCAAACCATGGACGTCCCCATCCGGGTTGAGGAAGCCTTGCGCCACCGGCTGAAGCTGCGCCAGGGCACTCGCCCAAAAACAAGAATGGGGAGGATCCCCTTTGCTAAACAGGCAGAACAATCCCACCCTGCCGCCGCCCTCACAGCCGCGCCGCGCAGCTTCCGGAAGAACAGAAGTCGGATCGGCAAATCCGTGGCGGCCATCGTAATCGCGATCCTGGTGGTGGCAGTGGTAACCCTTGCCGTCCAGCGGTTGGGTACCACTGCCCAGGCCGTCAGCACTACAACGTATCAGGTGTCCGCCGTTTCCTACGGGGACGTGGACACAACCATCAGTGGCAGCGGTACCCTAGTGCCCCTCTCTCAGGATACCTTGACAGCAGCGGTGCCGGTTACCCTGACGGAGGTGTACTACGCTGCCGGTGATGTAGTGGAATTTGGTGCTATTCTAGCTGCTGGGGAGGATGAGATGGGGGAGACGGTGGAGTACATTGCTCCCTACGACTGTGTACTGTTGGAAGTGCCCGCAGCCGCTGGCGATACTTTGGCTGCCGGGGAAGAGGTGGCCATGGTTATGGGAAAGGACGGTTTCACTATGGGTATCGCTGTGGACGAGCAGGACATCGCCCTCATCGAAGTGGGACAGGAGGCTTCCTTTACCATTGATGCCATCGAGGATGGGGAAGTCACCGGCTCTATTTCACAAATCTCCTACAACGGCAGTTCCAACGGCAGTGTCACCGCTTACCAGATCACCGCGAAAATCTCCTATGTAGAGGGTGTATATCCCGGCATGAGCGCCTCTGCTCAAATCGTGGTTGAAGAGAGCGGTGAAGGTTTGCTGGTGCCGGTGGAGGCGGTACAGACCTCCGGCGACGAGAATTATATCTACTTGGCTCCCGCCGATGGGGAGGAGGGCACCGAGTACGAGGAAAAGGATGTCGATCTGCCCTCTCTTACCCAGGTGATCGTGGAGGCCGGGGAATCCGACGGCAGCTATATGCTGGTGGAGTGCGATAGCCTTAGCGAGGGCGACCTGATCCTGATACCCCATCTCACCTCTGCGGCTACGGGTTCCAGCAGCGGGAGCGGCAGCATGGGCGGCTTTGGCGAGGCTTTTCCTGGAGGCATGGACTTCAGTGACTTTGACTTTAGTAACTTTGATCCCAGTACTATGCCCCAGGCCGGCAGTTTTACAGGCATGGGCAGCTGAGGAGGCGCGGCATGATACGGTTAAAGCATATCTATAAATCTTACCCTCTAGGGGACGCCACCGTTGACGTGTTGAAAGACGTTAGCCTCCACATTCGGCCCCACGAGTTTGTATCCATCCTGGGGCCTTCCGGCAGCGGGAAATCCACCCTGATGAATATCATAGGTTGCCTAGATGTGCCCGACAGCGGTGACTACCTGCTGGATGGGGAGTATGTGGACGACTGCACTGAGGATCAGCTCAGCGAGATCCGGGGCAAGAGGATTGGCTTCATCTTTCAGCAATTCAACCTTCTGCCGGAGCTTACCGCCTATGAGAACGTAGAGATGCCCCTGCTTTACCACAAACTTACCGCTGCCCAGCGCCGGGAGCGGGTAGAACGCACCTTGTCCCAGGTTGGTCTTGCCGAGCGTATGGGCCACCGGCCCAGCCAGCTTTCCGGTGGGCAGCAACAGCGTGTGGCCATCGCCAGAGTGCTTGCAATGGAGCCCCCCATCATTTTGGCGGACGAACCTACCGGCAACTTGGACTCCCAGTCTGGCCGGGAAATAATGGCCATCCTGCGGCAATTGTGGCAGGCGGGGAACACCATTGTCCTTATCACCCACGACATTCATGTTGCATCACAGGCCCAGCGCAGAGTCTATGTCCGCGATGGGATCCTTTCTGCGAAGGAGGTGGCCTTATGATCCAAAAAATCGTGAAACTCTCCCTGCGTTCCATTTTAAGTCATAAGATGCGCTCCTTCCTCACCATGCTAGGCATTATCATCGGTGTAATGGCGGTGGTTATTTTGGTGTCCATCACCCAGAATGCCACGGCGGGCATTAATGACAGCATCTCCAGTATGGGATCCCAGCTTATCACCGCCACGGTGACCAGCGGTGATGTGTCACTTTCCCGTGAGTCAGTGGAATCTTTGGCGGGTTCCGGCGCCATTCAGAAGGTGGCCCCTGTGATCTCTGAAAACGAGACGGCCAGCCACAAAGATGAGTCCGGCTTCTTCACTGTGGTAGGCGTCACCCTAGATTACTTCAGCGTGCAGGGGATCGCAGTACAGAGTGGCCGGACGATCGCGGAATCGGATCTGGATTACGCCACCCGGGTGGCGGTGCTGGGCACTGAGGCTGCTTATGACCTGTTCGGCACCTGGGATGCGGTGGGAGGCACTGTCACCTTAGGGGAACGTAACTACAAGGTGGTGGGTGTTCTGGAGGAGCAGGGGTCCAGTCTGGCTGGCTCGGAGGATAGCAAGATCCTCATTCCCTACACCACGGCCCAGCGGGCCACCGGGCAGAAGGGTGTGAGCGCCTTCCACGTGAAGGCCACCAGCGAGGAGGCGGTTTCCCGGGCCATGAATACGGTGGAAAACTATCTGTTGCAAGCCACTCGCAATGAGGATGCCTATTCCGTGAGCAACCAGTCCCAGGTGTTGGATGCCATGGACGAGGTGGACAATACCATGTCCCTGCTTTTGGGCGGCATCGCTGCCATCTCTCTGCTGGTGGGGGGCATCGGCATCATGAACATCATGTTGGTGGCCGTCTCCGAGCGAACCAAGGAGATCGGCATCCGCAAAGCGGTGGGGGCCAAACGCCGCCATATTTTGGCCCAGTTTCTCTGCGAGGCCTGCATCCTCTCGCTGGTGGGAGGCCTCTTGGGCCTTTTGGCATCTGCCGGGGCGGTGGCCATGTACGGTTTGGCCATCGGCGGTTCTGTGGCATTGGATTGGTCCACGGGTATTGCGGCGGTGTTGTTCTGCGCTGTCATCGGCGTGGTCTTTGGAGGATATCCGGCTGCCAAAGCATCCCGGCTCCGGCCCATTGAAGCACTGCACACCCTGTGATATAAAAATGTCCTGGGACGCTTTCCCAGGGCATTTTCTATGCTCGCTACAGCTTTACCCGGAAGCGGATGACCCCCGGCGAAAGTTTTAGGGCGGTAATATCCCCGCCGTGACGTTGGGCAATACCTTTAGCGATAGACAGCCCCACCCCAAACCCGCTGCCATAGGTTCGTGCCGTGTTTGCCCGGTAGAACCGGTCGAACAGCCGGGATAGGGGAAGCTCATCCACCTGCTGGCAGCTGTTGTCCACGGTGAGTACTGGCCGTCGTTTTCCCGAGATCCCTACCCGGATGGTGCCGTTCAGGTCGCAGTATTTCACCGCATTGTCCAGCAGGATGGATATCAGTTGCCGAACGGCGGCCTCATTCCCTTTCCACCACAGGGAGGAAGGGCCTTCCATGGTAAGCCTTTCTCCCTGGCGTTCCGCCGCAGGGGCAAAGATAGAGGCCGTGTCCCACACCGCCTGGGCTAGGTCAAAGTTTTTCATCTGTAAAGGGGCTGCCTCGTCTAGACGGGCCAAGTTCACCAGGTGGTGAACCAGGTTCGTCAGGGTGACGGTTTCTTCCTTCATGTCAGAGATCCAGGGGCTTTCCCCTGTCTCACTCTCCAGAATGTCCAGGTTGGCTTGTATCAGTGTGAGGGGGGTCTTCAGCTCATGGCTGGCGTCGGTGACAAACTGCCGCTGGCGCTGGTAGCTTTCTGCTACAGGCCGCACCGCCCTTTTGGAGAACACCACCACCAGCAACAACGCTGCCAGGCTTCCCCCAATGAACACTAAGCACGCAGACATAAGGAAGGCCCGGTTGGTGTCGAGCATTAGTGTCCCGCTGACGCACACTACGGTGATCCCCGCCTCAGATTCCCACACCTTAAAGCGGTATTCCCCCACCCAGCCCCGTTCCCTGTTCTCACTCAGGGCCTGCCGGGCCAAAACCTCCGCCTCCTCCTGGCTTACGCTGGCGATGGACCCCACGTTGACAGCGGGCTTCCCCGTGTCCGGGAAGGTGACGGTAAAGAACCGGGTGGTAAAAGGAGCCTCCGGATCCCGCTCGGCGGGACGGGGCTTCTCCTGAGAGGCAGGGAACTGGAAGTCCGGGAATTTCCCGTTGTTTTCCGAGACGATATTTGCCGAGTCATCCAGAGAGACGCAAGTTTGAAAATAGGTGATGAGGGATATCCCGAAGAACAGGGCTGCGAATACCCCTAAAAAGGACAGCGTACAGATCCAGATGAATTTCCGGCGCAGGCGGTAGATCATATCCCTACCTCCAGCACATAGCCCGCTCCCCTCAAAAAGCGGATGTTGGCGGAAGCCCCCAGCTTCTCCAGTTTTTTCCGCAGGTTAGAGATGTGGACCCATACCACGCTTACCTCTACTGGACTGTCCCAGCCCCATACGTGGGACAGCAGCTGGTCAGGGGAGATCACACACCCTGGCCGCTCTAAAAGCATCTCCATCACTTGGAGTTCTTTGCCGCTCAAAGGTTGAGATTTGTCCTGCCAGCATAGCTCGTAGGTAGAACGGTTTAAGGCCAGTTTTCCAGCCCGGATCAGGTCTGGGGTAAAGGCAGCTTTCCGACGGAGCATGGCTCGTACGCGGGCCAGTAATTCCGGCACGGCAAAAGGCTTTGCCAGGTAGTCATCTGCTCCGGCATCCAGGCCCTCTACCCGGTCAGCCACCTCTGCTTTGGCGGTGAGAAACAGCGCCGGTGTGTCCACACCTTTCATCCGCAGCCGTTTTAAGACAGTTACCCCGTCCAGACCTGGCATCATAATGTCGAGTACCAATCCGTCGTACTCTGACGTCTCGGCATAAGCCAGTGCATCCTCCCCGTTGGTTACCCCGTCTATCAGGTACCGCTCACGCTCTAAAATATGGGTGAGGGAGCGCAGAAGCCGTGTGTCATCTTCCGCAATCAAAAGCCGCATAGTTATTCTCCTTCCATTCTATTTCTACTCTTTAAGATACCTCCCTCATCTAAAGGCAGTCTAAAGAAACTGCGAATTTTAGGTGACGGACTGGAAGAAATGTTCTCGAAAAATCCACGTCCTTTCTCAATGAAGTCAAGGGCACCCCTAAAAGGGATGCCCTTGACTGATATATCTTTTTGGGGACCAGTTTCGGGAAGAACCTCCGGGCCGGTTACCGGCTAAAGATCGTGGCAATCTGTTTTTCGCACTGAGGCGGAGAGTAGAGGAATTCATCCATATGGTCACCATGGAAAAAGTATTCCGGTGGGCTGGGGCGCTTGGGTTCTGGGTCAAACGTTTCTATGATAATCAGTTTTACCTTCATCCTTCCGGGAAGGATGCTCTTGATAAACACGCTGGCTTGCTGGCCGGGGTAGATGTTTTCCTTTACTTCAGCCAAGCCCGCCAGATTGGGGGTCAACTCCACAAAAACCCCGTAGCTCTCTATGCTGCGGATGATTCCTCCCACTGTTTCCCCAGGCCGGAACTTGGCGGCGTTTTCCTCCCAAGTGCCTAACAGCTCTTTGTGGGTCAGGGTGACACGGCTGCGGTCGCGGCACTTCACCACGGCCCGGATGTCCATACCCACCAGGAATCGTTCCCGGGGATGGTCAATCCGGGAAACAGAGATGGAGTCAATCGGCAGCAGGGAAACGATCCCGCAACCGATGTCTGTGAAAACACCAAAGGGCTCAATGTGGGTCACCCGGGCATCGACAACATCGCCGGGGCAGAGGGAACAGATGAATTCAGAGCGGCACTTTTCTTGGGCAGCACGGCGGGAAAGGAGGGCGGTAATCCTTCCATACTCGTCCCGAGTGAAATCTTGGATTAAAAAACACACGGGGCGGTTGACCCTGGACAAAATAGCGATGTCCCGCACGGAGCCGTCCTTGATCCCAATAGCTCCCTCCTCCCGGGGGATGATCCCCCGCATAAAGTTCAGGTCAACGATCAAGTTATGTTTCGAGTCGCACATCACAGCTTTGGCCTCCAGGATTTTCCCATCCCGCATGGCTTCCGCCAAAGCGGCAGGGGTTTGAAGCGAGGCCCGGTTTTCAAAAGTATCGATCAAATGGCCTTCCGGATGAAACTGCATTTTCTGGTCTTCCTTTCTCTGCAAGGGCGGCCCGGCTGGGCTTCCAAGTTCCAAACGACCCTTCCTGTGTGATACAAAATCTATATGAACAGGGAAGGGAGAAAATACCCAAAGAGAGGTTGCATCTTTCCCATATCTGCGGTACAATTAATTGCACTTTGACGAGAGAGGAAGGAACCCAATATGAAACGCGTCTTTTTGGTTGGCCTTGCCACCTTGCTTTGCGCCTGTTTGCTGGCAGGCTGCGGCAGCCCCGGCAAGCCTTCCGCTGCTGAAACTGTGATTGGCATCACAGACACCCTAGTGCCGCAGGATGATTTAAAGCCCCAGAGCAACGGGAAAAAAGCGGGCTATCAGCTGGAACAGCCTGAAGAGGGTGAGGAAATCGCCATTGTCACCATGGAAAGCGGCGAGGTGATCAAACTTCGCTTTTTCCCTGATGAAGCCCCCAAGGCTGTGTACAATTTCAAACTCCATGCTTTGGAGGGTTACTACGATGGCTTAACCTTCCACCGCATTATGGAAGGGTTTATGATTCAAGGAGGTGATCCCTCTGGGGACGGCACTGGCGGGGAAAGCGTTTGGGGCCAGGATTTTGCAGACGAGTTTAACAAGAACCTGCTGAATATTGATGGCGCTGTGTCCATGGCCAACGCGGGAGCTGATACCAATGGAAGCCAATTTTTCATCAATGCCACTGGCGGCATGAGCAGCAGCTGGGATGAGTATCAGCAAGGCTATGATGTGTACAAGCAAGATCCGGAAGCCTTTACCTCCTATTTTGGCAATTGGGTGGATATGGAAAAAATGACCAAAGATGTGGAGGAACTGTACGACCAGCAGGGCGGGAACCCCACGTTGGACGGCTATTATTCCACCAAAGGCACAGGGCACACCGTGTTCGCTCAGGTGTTTGAGGGTATGGAAAGCGTGTATGCCCTTTCCCAAGTGGAAACCGACTCAAACAATAAGCCTTTGGAGGATGTGGTGATCCAGTCGGTGGACATTGTCCCTTATGAAGGCTAAAAATGGCAGTAAAAATCCCCTCGGGCGGACGGCCCGGGGGGATTTTTCATTCGTCATCTTCTTGTTGTTCCTGTAGGCGGAGCTTGTAGGACAGGGTCATCAAGCTGTCGTTCATATGTACGTTTTCCACGATGGCGTCAGGGTGCTTTAGGGTGATGTCATAGTGGCTGAAATTCCAGAATGACCGGATCCCCAAAGCGTAAAGCTTATCAGAAATCTGCTCCATGTTTTCTTGCGGCACGCAGAGGATCGCCATTAAAGGGCGGTGGTCTTTGTAAAACTCTTCCAAGAGGGCGTAATCCAAAATCTCGTGACCGTTGATCTTCCCTCCAATAACCTGTTTCGCGTTGTCGAACACACCGATCAGCTGGAAGCCCAACTGTTCAAAAGACATATGCCGGGCGATAGCCTTGCCCAGATTACCGGCGCCGATCAAGATGCAGGGGTGATGCTGTTGGATACCCAGGATCTTTTCGATTTCCTCACAGAGCTGGAGGACGTTATAACCATATCCCTGCTGCCCAAAACCGCCAAAACAGTTAAAATCCTGGCGGATCTGTGAAGCAGTAAACCCCATTTTCTGGGAAAGCTCTTTTGAGGAAACCCGGGTTACCCCTTCCTTGCTTAATTCAGTGAGAAAGCGATAATACCGGGGCAATCGGCGGACGACTGACATAGAAACATTTTGCTTTTTTTGGTTCATGGTTTGTTACTTCCTGTGGCTCGAAATTTTGTGGAGCAGTTTCTTACAGCATTTCCCTTAGATTAGCGTCAATCGCCCGAAGGAATTCCTCAGTATTCACTTTCTGAATCTCAGGCAAGGTGGACATAGAGGCCAGATCGCCGGTCATCACACCGGATTCGATGGTGGAAATGGTGGCAGCTTCCAGTTTGCCGGCAAACTCCTCCAAAGCCTGGTTGCCGTCCAGATTGCCCCGCTTGCGCAAGGCGCCGCTCCAAGCAAAGATTGTGGCCACAGAGTTGGTGGAGGTGGGTTCCCCCTTCAAATACTTGTAATAATGGCGCTGTACCGTGCCGTGGGCAGCTTCATATTCGCAGGTGCCGTCAGGAGCCACCAACACAGAAGTCATCATGGCCAAGGAGCCGAATGCTGTGGCCACCATGTCGCTCATCACATCGCCGTCATAGTTTTTGCAGGCCCAGATAAAGCCGCCTTCACTGCGGATCACACGGGCTACTGCGTCGTCAATCAACGTATAGAAATACTCAATGCCGGCTTTTTGGAACTTTTCGGCATATTCCTTGTCGTAAATCTCCTGGAAGATATCCTTGAACCGATGGTCATATTTTTTAGAAATGGTATCCTTTGTGGCAAACCACAGGTCTTGTTTGCTGTCTAAGGCAAAGTTAAAGCAGGAACGGGCAAAGCTTTCAATGCTCTTGTCTGTGTTGTGCATCCCTTGGATAATGCCGGAGCCATCAAACTGGTGGATCAGGTATTTTTCCTGGGAACCATCTTCTTTGGTGACCAGCAGCTCAGCCTTGGCGCCAGCAGGCACTTGGGCTTCGGTGTTCTTATACAGGTCGCCGTAAGCGTGACGGGCAATGGTGATGGGTTTGCGCCACCCGGGGATGAAGGGGGTGATACCCCGCACCAGGATGGGGGAGCGGAATACCGTGCCGTCCAAAAGGGCACGGATGGTGGCGTTGGGGGATTTCCACAGTTCGTGGAGATGGTACTCTTCCATACGGGCGGCGTTGGGAGTGATGGTGGCGCATTTTACAGCCACCCCATATTTTTTGGTGGCCAGGGCGGAGTCCACGGTGACCTGGTCATTTGTCTTGTCCCGGTTTTCCAGGCCGAGATCGTAGTATTCGGTGTTCAGATCAACATAAGGGAGCAGCAAAATGTCCTTGATCATCTTCCAGATGACCCGGGTCATTTCATCGCCGTCCATCTCTACCAGCGGCGTCTTCATGGGGATTTTTTGAAACTCTGCCATGGATATCTCTCCTTTATTTCAAAATCAGTTATTCTGCCTGGTGTTTGGTGTAGTTGAGCAGGCCGCCAGCCAAAACCATCTCCCGCTGGCGCTGGGTCAGCTGTGCTTCTACCTGGACGGCAAAGCCCTTGGTCACATCTTCCAAAGTGACCTGGGTGCCCTGCTTCAACTCTTCCTTGATGCGGGGCAGGCGCAATTCATCCATTTGGTCAATGCGGCCATAATCTGCTTCGTCCACAAACTGCAGGGGGATCAGGCCGGCATTTGCCAGGTTGGCGCAGTGGATACGGGCATAGGACTTGGCCACAACTGCTTTGATCCCCAAATACAGAGGCACCAGAGCCGCGTGTTCCCGAGAGGAACCCTGGCCGTAGTTGGAACCGCCGATGACAATGCCGCCGCCCTCTTCCTTGCAGCGCTGAGGGAATTCCTTGTCACACACGCCAAAGCAGAACTGGGACAGGTATGGGATGTTGGAACGGTAGGGGAGGATCTTAGCGCCCGCAGGCATGATGTGGTCGGTGGTGATATTGTCGCCCACCTTCAAGATAGCCTTTTTCTCAATAGAATCAGGCAAGGGCTGTGACACGGGGAAGGGTTTGATATTGGGCCCCCGCTGGATTTCCACGGTTTCCATGTGAGCCTCTTCAATGGGGGCTTCCACCATGTTGTCGTTGATCAGGAAGTGCTCCGGCATGGGGATCTCGCTCTCTTCACCCAGGGTGCGGGGGTCTGTGAGCACGCCGGTCAAAGCGGAGGCAGCGGCGGTTTCCGGGCTGACCAGGTACACCTGTGCGTCGGCAGTTCCGCTGCGCCCCTCGAAGTTCCGGTTGAAGGTCCGCAGGGATACGCCGGCAGAATTGGGGGACTGGCCCATGCCGATGCAGGGGCCGCAGGCACACTCCAGAATGCGGGCGCCTGCGGCGATCATGTCCGCTAACGCGCCGTTTAAAGCTAGCATATTGTACACCTGCTTGGAGCCGCAGCCAATGGTCAGGCTCACGTCGGGATGGACTGTGCGTCCTTTCAGGATGGAGGCCACCCGCATCATATCCAGATAAGAGGAGTTCGTGCAGGAGCCAATGCAGCACTGATCCACCTTGATGGGGCCGATCTCCGTGACGGACTTTACAGCGTCGGGGCTGTGAGGGCAGGCTGCTAGGGGCTCCAAGGCGGAGAGGTCCAGGCTGATCACTTCGTCGTAGACAGCATCTTCATCGGACTTCAGTTCCTTCCAGCAATCCCCGCGGCCCTGGGCCTCCAGAAACTGACGGGTGATCTCATCGGAGGGAAAGATGGAGGTGGTGGCACCCAGCTCGGTGCCCATGTTGGTGATGGTGGCGCGTTCAGGGACCGTGAGGGTTTTGACGCCTTCCCCGCCATACTCGATGATCTTGCCCACGCCGCCCTTGACGCTCATCTGCTGCAGCACGGCCAAAATCACGTCCTTGGCAGAAACCCAGGGGGAAAGTTTGCCCGTCAGATTTATTTTTGTCATCTTAGGCATATTGATGTGGTATTCCCCGCCGCCCATGGCCACAGCCACATCTAAACCGCCGGCGCCGAAGGCCAGCATCCCAATGCCGCCGCCGGTGGGGGTGTGGCTGTCTGAACCGATCAGGGTTTTTCCGGGAACGCCAAAACGCTCCAAGTGGACCTGGTGGCAGATGCCGTTGCCAGGCCGGGAAAAGTAAATACCGTGCTTTTTGGCAATGGACTGGATAAACCGGTGATCGTCAGCGTTTTCGAACCCGCTTTGCAGGGTGTTGTGATCGATGTATGCCACACTACGCTCAGTTTTTACCCGGGGTACACCCATGGCCTCAAACTCCAAGTAGGCCATGGTGCCGGTGGCGTCCTGGGTGAGGGTTTGGTCAATGCGCAAACCAATGTCTTCACCCACGTTCATTTGGCCGCTAACTAAATGCTCTGCGATAATCTTTTGTGCAAGTGTTTTTCCCACGGGAATCCTCCTTTTCTTGGCGAAATGAAAAGCTGTTTTTCTGTATTAAAGCAATGAAACTCTATGGAGTATTATCGCTTAAAACAGGCGGCTTGTCAATGTTTTGTCTAAGTTTTTGCGGAAACGACAGCTTCTTTTTAGAGAAACGCCATCTCTTTCAAGAAGAAGATCAGCAAGAACATGGTGCCGATGGAAAGAATGGAACCGAACACGACAAGCTGCCCAGCCAGTTTGTCATCACCGCCCATCTGTTGAGCCATGGTGAAGGATGACACCGCAATGGGTGAACCAAATACCGTGAGCAAAACGGCTAAAGGAGCGTTCCGGAAGCCCAGTAGAAGCGCGATTCCCAGAAACAGGGCGGGGAACACCACTAGTTTCGCGCCTAAGGTGATGGCCAGCTCTTTGAAGTAGCGTCCCACATCGCCAAAGCTGAAGGAGGCGCCCAAAATCACAAAAGCCAGAGGGGTGGAGATGGAGGCAAGATCATGTACCGTGTCGTAAATGGGGGTGGGGATGGGGATTTGGAACACCACGAACAAGACGCCAAGTACGGAGCCGATGATCAGCGGGTTCGTCACAATGCCAAGGAGGATCTTTCCGATGTTGGGACGTTTTCCGTTAAACAGTTCCAAGGAAATCACGGCCAGAACATTGTACAGGGGGATGATCACCGCGATGAGGATGGATGCCAGGCCGGCGGCTGTGTCACCAAACAGCGCCGTGCTGATGGGGATGCCAAACAGGACAAAATTACTGCGGAACATCCCTTGTAGCATCACACCGCGCCGGGAGTTGTCCTTTTCCAGCAGTACCACTAAGCAGAGGGAGAGCACGAATTGAATGAGCACCCCAGCTACGGCATACAGTAAAAGCTGGGAGTTGAAACTTTCCGCGATCTCAGTGTTATAGATGTTGCAGAATACCAACAGGGGCAAGAAGATCTTGAAGATTACCTTGTTCACCTGTTTGACGGAAGTTTCATTCATCATCCCGGTCAATTTGATGACATACCCCAAGGCCATCAAAAGAAACAGGGGCAGCACAATTTCCAAGGAAAGGATTAAACTATCCATCCAGCGTCACGCTCCTTCTACACAAAATGTTGAGTTGCGATAAAATTATACCACCAAACTAAGGGCGAAGTAAAGCGGACTTTCCAAAGAGGGAAAGCTTTTTACTTGCCCTTACAGGAAACTGATGGTATAATAAGATAGTTTTCTCATCCTTCCCGTTTTTTGGGGCCCGCTGTATGTTTCCGGGCCATCCAGGCAGACTATCCTAGTGTAAAGGAGGATACTGCCATGAAACAGGTTGAAGAGAACAAACTGCACCGGCAAACGCGCAGCGCTTTGGAAGATCCCCAAGAAGGGGAGGACACTGGGTGCGCCAGCCAGAACCCGCGGATGGAAGACGGATGCGTGACCACCCGGCGCAATGGCCGCTCGATCCATTGCTTGACTGTCATTGGCCAGATTGAGGGCCACTATATCCTGCCCAGCCAAAACAAGACCACCAAGTATGAGCACGTGATCCCCCAAATTGTGGCGGTGGAAGAAGACCCCAACATCGATGGGCTTTTAATGCTGTTGAACACGGTGGGAGGCGATGTGGAAGCGGGCTTGGCCCTGGCGGAGCTGGTGGCCGGCATGAAAAAGCCTACGGTTTCCCTGGTGCTGGGAGGAGGCCACTCCATTGGGGTGCCGTTGGCCGTGGCGGCCAAACGGTCCTTTATTGCGGAGTCAGCCTCCATGACCATCCATCCCGTGCGGATGAACGGCCTGGTGCTGGGGATTCCCCAAACGCTGGAGTATTTCCAACGGATGCAGGACCGGATCACGAATTTTGTCACCCAAAATTCCAATATCACGAAAGAACGTTTTACAAGCCTTTCCATGAACACCCAAGAGCTGGTGATGGATGTGGGTACCGTTTTAGACGGGCCTGAAGCCGTGGAGGAAGGGTTGATCGATTCTTTGGGCTCCCTTTCCGACGCCATTGATTGTTTGGAAAAAATGATCGACAAGGAGAAAAAACGCAAGAGCACCACCAAAAAGAAAAAATCAGAGTGACACACCGGCGGTTTTCCGCCGTTACATAGGAGGAGATTATGACAATTTTTGAAGCCATTATCCAGGGCATCATCCAAGGGGCCACCGAGTTCCTGCCTGTGTCCAGCAGCGGCCATCTATCCATTTCCAAGCATCTGTTTGGCATTGAAATGCCGGGAATCCTGTTTGACGTGATGCTCCACCTGGGCACTTTGATCGCTGTGGTGTTTGTCTATCGGGAGCTGATCTGGCGGCTGATCAAGGAGTTTGGAGCTTTGTGCGTGGACATCGCGCACCGCAATTTCAAATGGAGCGAGATGAACCAGGACCGCCGGTTGATCTTCATGCTGATCATCGGCCTTGTGCCGCTGTTTTTGCTGTTTTTGCCCATCCCCGGTACGGGCATGGATATCAAGGGGCTGTCGGATATGTTGGGGTCTGATTCGGACATCGTGGTGGAAGGGCTTGCACTGTTGGCAACCAGCGCCCTGCTTTTCTCGGGGATCGCTGCCAACAAGCAGATGAAGGAATCCCACCGGCGCAAAGATGCTTCCGGCCGCATTGTAACCAGCAAGGGCCGGAAAAAGATCCACACGGTGGACGCCATCCTCATCGGCATCACCCAGTGCGTGGCGGCTGTGTTCCCGGGGCTTTCCCGGTCCGGCTCCACGCTGTCGGTCGGCTTGCTCCGGGGCATCAACCAGCAGACCGCCTTGGATTATTCCTTTGTGCTGGGAATCCCTTCCATTGCCGCTGCGGCGCTGGTCTCTGTGTTTGACATGGGCGACCAGGCGGGCGCTGTGGGGGCGGCCCCTCTGGTTGCCGGCATTGTTACCGCAGCGGTGGTGGGTTTTTTGGCCATCAAATTGCTCAAGTGGATTGTCACCACCAATAAGCTTCATATTTTTGCGTTTTACACATTGATCGTCGGGGCCCTGATCGTGGTCATCGGCATCATCGAACATATCACAGGGAACAACTTGTTTACCGGCTTGCCCTTGTAAGGAAGTCGTATGCTGGTTGAGGTTTGAGATCGGAGGGAGAAGTTTGCCCGCGAAAAAAAGTACATCGTCCGCAAAGAAGAAGCCGGCAGCCAAGAGGACCCCGCCGGCCTCTTCCTCGAGGAAGAAACCTACCACTTCCCGAGGGGGGAGGAAACCCCAAGACGCCCACCTGACCGCAGAGGCCATCCGACAGAAGAACCAGGTTCGGGCAGTGGTGTTGTTTGCCTGCGCTATTTTGCTGGGGTGCCTGGTGCTGATCCCCGGGGACAACCTTTGGCGTTGGGCGCACAATGCTGTTTTGGGTATTTTTGGAAGCTGGGCACTGCTGTGGCCGGTTTTGATGATCTACGTAGCGGTGATCACTGCCATGGAAAAGCCCCGGGGTTCCATCAGTGGGAAAGTCTGGATGACCGTCGTGGTGATTGTTCTCTTTTGTGCCACTGGGTTCATCTTTGGGAAGCGGAATATCCCGGAGGAATTAAATTTTTGGGAGTACATAGCGTACCTGTACACCGGCAATTCTGGAACGGGCGGTGGCGTGATCGGCGGGATCCTGGGCTTGCCCTTGATCCAGGCCGCTGGCTTGGTAGGCGCCCGGATCGTGGTGGTATTGCTGCTCTTTGTTGCGGTGATGATCCTGACCGGCACCACGTTGATCGGTCTGTTTCGAACCATCAAGCGGCCGGTGGACATGGTCAGCGAGGGGCTGGAAACCGCCCGCCAGCGCAGGGAAGAGGAACGGCTTATCTTGGAAAGGGGCGCTCAAATCGATGTGCCCTTAGAAGACCGGATGCCGGCCCACCCTGTACGTTCGGAAGCACCGGCCCCACTTTTCCCGCCGCCTCCTGAAAAGAAAAAGAAGGAAAAGAAAAACGACAAGCTGGAACGCTTGAAAGCTGCCTTTGGCGTGGATGACCCAGGGGATGGGGCGGATGAACCCGCAGTTTCCGCACTGGACAACCGTACCAAAGAAATGGAAGAGGGGACACAGGCGTTGGAGCGGGCCCTGGAAGAGATCGGGGAGATCCGTATCCCCACCCCGCAGGTGAAAGCAGTACACGCTTCCCTTCCCCAGACCGGGCCTGCCCCTGTACCGGAACCGGTACCCTTGCCGGAACCCGCGGCCCCCTTGGCTGCGGAAGGAACAATGCCAGCGGAGCAACACCCTGTCCCGGACGAGGTGAAAGAACTCACCGAAAAATTCATGGAACAAAAGCAGCAAAACGACCGCAAGGAGGCCACCCCGGCCCAGCAGGCCCAGTATCAGGCTGCCGAGCCTGCAAAGGCATACTGTTTCCCTCCGGTGACCATGCTGGCAGTCAGCCCCCACGGCAACCCCGCTTTGGAAACGGAGGAGTTGCAAACCAATGGCCGCATCCTGGTGGACACTCTGAAAAGTTTTGGCGTCCAGACAAAGATCCTGGATATTTGCCGGGGGCCCTCCGTCACCCGGTATGAGATCCAGCCTGCGGCTGGGGTGAAGATCAGCAAGATCACCAACCTTTCGGACGATTTGGCGTTGAACCTGGCGGCTACAGGTGTGCGTATTGAGGCGCCCATTCCTGGGAAAGCTGCTGTGGGTATTGAGGTCCCTAACAAGAGCCGCAGTACCGTGCGGATGCGGGAGCTGGTGGAATCCAACTCCTTCCAATCCTCCAAGAGCAAGCTGTCGGTGGCCCTGGGACGGGACATTGCCGGCCAGCCTGTTATCGCGGATCTGGCAAAGATGCCTCATATGCTCATCGCCGGCACCACCGGTTCTGGTAAGTCGGTGTGCATCAACTCCCTCATCATCAGTATGCTGTATAAAGCCACCCCAGATGAGGTGCGCTTTCTCATGATTGACCCCAAGGCTGTGGAATTGACCGAGTATAATGGGATGCCCCATATGCTGGTGCCCGTAGTGACCGACCCCAGAAAGGCTTCGGGCGCCTTGGGATGGGCCGTTTCGGAAATGATGAAGCGCTATAAGATCTTTTCTGAGTGCAACGTGCGGAACCTGAAAGGATACAACAGCCTGGCTGCCTCTCAGAATTTCCAGGACGAAAATGGACAGCCCATGCCGGCCATGCCTCAGATCGTCATCATTATCGACGAATTGGCCGACTTGATGATGGCCGCCCCCAAAGAAGTGGAGGATTCCATCTGCCGCCTGGCCCAGCTGGCCCGTGCCGCCGGGATGCATTTGGTGGTGGCTACCCAGCGCCCCTCGGTGGATGTTGTAACTGGATTGATCAAAGCCAATATCCCCAGTCGTATCGCCTTGACAGTGTCCAACGCTGTGGACTCCCGCACCATTCTGGACGCGGGGGGCGCTGAAAAGCTGTTGGGCAACGGCGATATGCTCTTTGCCCCGGTGGGGTCCAACAAGCCTTTGCGTGTCCAGGGCTGCTATGTCACCGATGAGGAGATCGCTTCTGTGGTGGAATTTGTCAAAACCACGAAATCCATTGAATACGACGCAAAAGTGATGGAGGAGATCGAGCGCAACGCCGCCAGCGACGCCAAGAATGATGATTCTTCCGACAACGAAGGCGGCGGTGACTCCATGATCGATGAGGCCATCAAATGCGTGGTGGAGGCTGGACAAGCTTCCACGTCCCTTCTCCAACGGCGTCTGCGGCTGGGTTATGCCCGCGCTGGGCGGCTAATCGATGAAATGGAGCAGCTGGGTGTGGTAGGGCCCCACGAAGGGTCCAAACCACGGCAAGTGCTGATGACCTATGCCCAGTGGATGGAACGAAATATGCAGCAAAGCACCCCCAACAGCCCGGAGGAGTGATAACCCATGGCGGAGTCCCCAAGATCCAAAGCCCGCAGGAAGCGCCGCGCCTGGTTGGAGCGGCTAGGGCTTTTGCTGTTGGCAGCCCTGTTGGTGTTTTCCGCAACGCCCACAGGGCAGTGGGCTTGGCAGCGGCTTTATACGTTGTCCGGCTTTCGTGGCCCGGCAGAAGAAGCCCCGTTGGAACTCCACTTTATCGACGTGGGTAAAGCGGATGCCATCCTGTTGCAGTGTCAAGGGAAAACCGCCCTTCTGGATGCGGGGACTTGGGCCTCGGGCAGCCGGGTGGTGGATTACCTCCATCGCATGGGTGTGGGGCGGCTGGATTATATCATCGCCTCCCATCCGGACAGTGACCACATTGGAGGGTTGGCTCAGGTATTGGAGGAAATCCCGGCAGAAAGCCTGGTGATATACCCCTGGCCGGAGGAGATGCGCCAAAGCGAGGAATTCCGCCAGCTGGAGGAAGCTGCTTTCTCGAAACAGGTGCCGGTTTTAGAGGTTGAAGCTGGGGATGAGCTCCCTTTTGGGGAAACATACTTGCAGATTCTGGGTCCTTTGAAGGTCTATGAGGAAACCAACGACTGTTCTTTGGTGGTTCGTTTGGAGTACGAAGCGTTCTCCGCGCTGTTTTGCGGGGATATTGAAAACGCCGCCGAGCTGGATTTGGTGAAGTCGGGGGCGGACCTGGATGCAGACCTTTTGAAGGTGGCCCATCACGGCAGCGCTGGTTCCAGCAGCGAGCGCTTTTTGGAGGCGGTTTCACCGGTGTACGCGGTGATCTCGGTAGGGCCGGACAACAGCCAACTTCCCCGGGAGGAAACCTTGCGCCGCCTAGAGGAAGTAGGAGCCGCGATTTATCGAACAGATACAGACGGGGATCTGGTGTTTTCCTGGGATGGGGAACAGCTCTCCCTGTGGAGCGAATATCATAACCAATTGGAAAGGACGGAGTATCCATGAAACAGCTTGTCATTGACCGTTTTGAAGGCAAATATGCCATCTGCACCGATAGCGAGGAAAAGTATTACGCCATTGAGCTGCCGGAATTGCCACAGGATGCCCAGGCGGGCAGTGTGCTGTGCATCACCGATGAAGGGGAGCTGCGGGTAGATGAAGAGGCTACCAAGCGCCGCCAACAGGATCCCAAAGCCAAGCATGGCGGGAAAAAACGGTAAGGGGGAAGCTGCCATGGGAAAGCTGAAATTCATTGTGAGCTGTGTCACGAAAATGGACTATGCCGAGCTGTTCCGCACGGTGGGGAAAGTCCACAAGATCATCGGGAAAAATTCCCCGGCCATTTTGGCGGATGTGGTCAAGTGCGGCCTGCGGTATGGGGCCGGGTTTAACGATTACCTGCTGTGCGAGTTCTACAATTTGACCGACGCCCAGCGGGCTACGTATATCACCCGTAAAGTGAACAATGACCTGGTACGGATCTTGAATGACCGTGACTACTATCATTTCTTCGACAACAAAAGCGAGTTTTACACCAAGTTCGCCAAGTATATCGGCCGCCAGTGGTTGGACTTTAGCCACGCCACTGAGCGGGAGTTTGCGGATTTCATGGCAAACCGGGAGGTAATCATGGTCAAACCCGAGTCCTCCAGCGGCGGATTCGGCGTCAATAAGCTTTGGAAAAAGGATTTCTCCAGCCTTTCCGCCATGTACCAAAAGCTAAAAGAGGAACAGATCGGCGTGATTGAAGATGTGCTCCAGCAGCACGAAACCATGAACAAAATGAATCCTCATGCCATCAATACCCTGCGTGTGGTCACTATTTTGAATGAAACCGGGCCTCACATTGTCTATGCTCACATCCGCATCGGCAATAGCGAACGTCCTGTGGACAACCTTCATTCCGGCGGGATGTTCGCCCCCATTGATCTGGATAAAGGGGTCATCCAATACCCTGCCTACGATAAGGCCCGCCAGACCTATACAGAGCACCCCCGCACCCACACCACCATCCAGGGGTTCCAAATCCCCTATTGGGAAGAGGCGAAAGCCATGTGTTTAGAGGCTTCTCAGATCGTGCCGCAAATGCGGTACGTGGGCTGGGATGTTGCCATCACCCCCACGGGCCCTGTCTTTGTGGAGGGAAACAACTTGCCAGGATACGATATCCTGCAAATGCCGCCCCACACTCCGGATAAGATCGGGATGCTGCCTCGATTTCGGGAATTTGTGAAAGGGATTTGACAGGAAGAAGGTTAGATTTTTGTAACAGAAAAGCCCTCGGGAAGAAATCCCGGGGGCTTCTTTGTTATTCAATGGATGGGTTCAGAGATCCTCTGTGCGGCGGTATGGAATACGCAGCGGCATTTTCCGTTTTAAACGCAGGCCGTCTACTTCTTTGCGCCGCATATACACGCTTTGAACCAATCCCACCCCAAAGTACATACAGGCAGCGGAAGAACCGCCAGCGCTGAAGAAGGGGAGAGTAACGCCCATGGCAGGAAGCAGCGCCAAGCACATCCCAATGTTGGAAATGGATTGCAGCGCAATGATACCAAAATACCCAAAACAAATGTATTTTCCCAGATCGTCACGGGCTGCGTGGGCGTCGTGGACCAGTTTTACCAAAAGCAGGAACAACAGCAAAATAATCAGCGAGCAGCCGATAAACCCCAATTCCTCCCCAGCTACAGAAAAGATATAGTCACTCTGCTGGAAGGGGACGCTGCTGTCAGCCACACGGCTGCCGTGAAACAGCCCTTGGCCGGTGAGTTTGCCACTGCCAATGGAGATCCGTCCTTGGTATTGCTGATAGCCGTCTGACATTTGCACATCCGGATTGTCCAAGTTGAACAAGGCCACAAACCGAAGCTTTTGATAATCGCCCATAACAAACTTCCATAATAGAGGAAGCGCAATAAGCACAATACCACCTAAAATCGCAAAGTAGCGCAGCTTTACACCTGCTGCTAAACTCATCACTAGGAACATAGCGAAGAACACTACTCCAGCGCCGGTATCGCCTTGGAGTTGGCACAGTAGAACGGGTACTAGTGCGTGAAACCCTAACAGCACAACATGAATGGGGTGGTCGATCAATCCCCGCTTGTGAAGCGTATCCAGATGTTTGGCAAAGGTGAGGATAAAGGCGATTTTGACCAGCTCGGAGGACTGAAACGTGCGCCCGCCAATGCTGATCCACGCGCGTGCGTCCACACCGCCGCTGCCTTTTACAGCTTCACCGAATAGGGCTGTATAGATCATCAGGAACACTGAGAAACCAGCCAGAAGGTACCAGAAGTTGGCCAACTCCGTATAGTCCAGCAGGGAGATGACGATGGCACCTGCCACGCCCAACCCAATGGCGAGCAGCTGCGTGCGGAAATACCCGGAGCCTGTGGCGTTGTCTACGCTGCGTAGCAGGAGCAAGCTGTAGGCTGAAACAGCGGCTACAAGCAGCCATAGCAGGATATCCGCTTTCTTAATATACTGAATGATCCGTTTAAAACCTCGAATTACCATAATTTTCCCTGTTCTTTCAAAAAATCCTTGCCTGAAACCCAGTCGCGCCTCTTGTTTTATGGTGGGTTAGAATTATGTCAAATTATTATAGCACATCCTGTTTGGGGCTTCAAGTTTTTTGTTTCACTCTTTACTAATTCGACGGGATATCTTATAATAGATTCTATAGAGAATCCAAGCAAAACAATTTTGATGGCCGGAAACCGGCTAGAAAGGTGACGGGGAATTATGCTTTCTGACATCGAAATCGCCCAGAGCACAACACTCAGGCCCATTGCGGAGATTGCCCAAGAACTTGGCATCCAGGAGGATGAACTGGAACTCTACGGCAAATATAAGGCAAAGATCAACGAGCGCGCTTTCGCCCGTTTGGCGGATAAGCCGGACGGCAAGTTGGTGCTTGTGACGGCTATCAACCCCACCCCCGCTGGTGAGGGGAAAACCACTACCACGGCCGGCCTTGGCCAGGCTATGGCCAAAATCGGAAAAAACGCCATCATCGCCCTGCGTGAGCCTTCCCTGGGCCCCGTGTTTGGCATCAAGGGTGGTGCGGCTGGCGGCGGCTATGCCCAGGTCTTGCCTATGGAGGATATCAACCTCCACTTTACCGGGGATATGCACGCTATCACTTCAGCCAACAACCTGTGCTGTGCCATGCTGGACAACCATTTGCAGCAAGGGAACACCCTGGGCATCGATCCCCGGCGGATCCAGATCAAGCGGTGCCTGGATATGAACGACCGCGCGCTGCGCAACACCGTGATTGGCTTGGGCGGCAAAGTCAATGGCGTGCCCCGGGAAGACGGCTTTATCATCACCGTGGCTTCGGAAGTAATGGCCATTTTGTGCCTGGCCAAAGATATGAATGACCTAAAAGAGCGCTTGGGAAACATCCTCGTCGCCTATACCTACAGCGGCGAGCCTGTGTATGCCCGGGATATCAAGGCCCAGGGCGCTATGGCGGCTCTGCTGCGGGACGCTGTGAACCCCAACCTGGTGCAGACCATCGAAGGCACTCCCGCTATTATGCACGGTGGTCCCTTTGCCAATATTGCCCACGGCTGCAACTCTGTCCGCGCCACCCGTCTTGCTCTGAAACTGGCCGACTATTGCATCACAGAGGCAGGTTTCGGCTCCGATCTGGGCGCTGAGAAGTTTATGGATATCAAGTGCCGCATGGCCGGATTGGCTCCCTCTTGCGTGGTGGTCGTGGCTACGGTGCGGGCGTTGAAGTACAACGGCGGTGTGCCCAAAGCGGAACTTTCCGCGGAAAATGTCCCCGCGCTGGAAAAAGGTATTGTCAACTTGAAAGCCCATGTGGAGAATATGCAGAAATTTGGCGTGCCCGTTGTGGTGGCTATCAACCGTTTTGGTACGGACACCGATGACGAATTGGTAGTGGTGGACCGCTGCTGCCAGGAGCTGGGTGTTTCCTACGCCCTCAGCGAAGTCTTTGCCAAGGGCGGCGAAGGCGGCGTGGAGTTGGCCCAGACCATCTGCCGTGTCATGGACGAAAATGAAGGGAAAACCCACTTTGCACCCATCTATCCCATTGAGGCCACGATGGAAGAGAAGCTCACCGCCATTGCCCAGAAGATCTATGGCGCTAAGGATGTGGTGTTCACCAACGCGGCCTTAAAGTCCCTGAAGGACATCAAAGCTCTGGGCGGCGATTCCATGCCCATGTGTGTGGCCAAGACCCAGTATTCCCTGTCGGACAATGCCAAACAATTGGGCCGTCCCACCGGTTTTTCCATCACCATCCGGGATTTGAAGCTCTCCAACGGCGCCGGGTTCGTGGTGGCCTATGCAGGGGATATTATGACCATGCCCGGCCTGCCCAAGGTTCCTGCTGCTGAGAAGATCGACGTGGATGACAATGCGGTGATCCACGGCCTGTTCTGATATGGCGGAACAGTTTATCACCCATTCCCCAGAGGAAACCGCTGCCTTGGCCCAGCGTATGGCCCAGGATTTAAAGGGTGGGGAAGTGATCGCTTTTACCGGAGGCATGGGGGCGGGGAAGACCGCCTTTACCCGGGGGCTTGCCCTAGGACTGGGCGCGGGGGATGTGGTTTCCAGCCCCACCTTTGCCCTGGTCAATGAGTATTCGGGCCGGCTCACGCTGGAACATTTTGATATGTACCGGGTGGGGAACTGGGATGACCTGTACTCCACAGGCTTTTTCGACTATTTGGACACCGATTGCGTGCTGGTCATCGAGTGGAGCGAGAATATTGCGGGGGCTTTGCCGGAAACGGTGATCTCCATCGATATCCGCCCCGGGAAAACCCAGCAGGATCGGGTCATCACCATTGACGGATGGAAAGGAGGGGGCGTACCATGCTGACATTGGGGATCGATTCCTCTGCCGCTGCTGCTTCGGCTGCGATTGTGGAAGACGGCAAACTGTTGGGAGAATACTACGTGAACACCAAGCAGACCCACAGCCAAACCCTGCTTCCCATGGTGCAGGGGCTGCTTGAAAACGTGGGGCGCTCCTGCGGAGAATTGGATACGCTGGCTGTTTCCCATGGCCCCGGTTCTTTTACTGGTGTGCGCATCGGTATCTCTTGTGTAAAGGGAATGGCCTTGCCAAACGATGCGCCCTGTGTGGGGATCTCCACCCTGGAAGCCATTGCTTATGGCGGGATCGCTTTGGAAGGCGCAGTGCTGTGTGCTGTAATGGACGCACGGTGCGACCAGGTGTATCATGGGTTGTTCCAGGTGGAGGGCGCTGCCCTTCGCCGTTTGTCGGAAGATTGCGCCCTGGCCATTTCTGACTTGGAAACCCAGGTGCGGCAGTATGGGGAGCGGCTGGTTTTGCTGGGCGATGGTGCAGCCCTTTGCCACCGGACATTTGCCTCTTGGGGAGCGCGGCTGGCGCCAGAGGCTATCCGGTTCCAGCGGGCTTCTTCTGTGGCATTGCTGGGAGAAGCAGCTGCCAAAGCTGGCTGTACCATGACGGCCGCAGCTTTGGCCCCGGTCTATTTGCGGCTTCCCCAAGCAGAACGGGAATTGAAAAAGCGCCTGAGCAAAAAGGTGCAATAACCCATGAAAGTATCAAAAAGTTTGAAAGGAGCTTTTTATGATGAAGCTGGCTATCGGATGCGACCACGGCGGCTTTGAATTGAAAGAGGCCGTGCGCGAATATTTGGAAAGGGAAGGGATTGCCTACGAGGATTTTGGCGCATACAGCACGGATTCTGTAGACTATGCCCCCATTGCTGCAAAGGCGGCCCGGTATGTGGCCTCTGGACAGGCGGACTACGGTGTGCTGATTTGCTCCACTGGGATCGGCATCTCGATGGCTGCCAATAAAGTAAAGGGTGTTCGGGCAGCATTGTGCACCAACGAGTATTGCGCGGAGATGACCCGCCGCCACAACAATGCCAACATCCTGTGCATGGGAGGCAAAGTGGTGGATAAGGATACCGCGTTAAAGCTGCTGTATATTTTCCTGCATACAGAGTTTGAAAGCGGCCGTCATCAGCGCCGGATCGACCAGATTGCCCAAATTGAAGAGGGTACCATTTGAATTTAAAACCAGGGAGGGTTTTCTTATGCAAAAGTATGAAAATGTTTTCGTTATGGACCATCCCCTGATCCAGCACAAGCTCACCTTTTTGCGTGATGTTTCCACCGGGACTAAAAACTTCCGGGAACTGGTCAGTGAGATTGCCACACTAATGTGCTACGAGGCTACTCGGGATCTCCCGTTGATGGATGTGGAAACCGTGACCCCTATGCAGAAAACTACCACAAAGGTGATTGCTGGCCGGAAACTGGCTTTCGTGCCCATATTGCGGGCCGGCCTGGGCATGGTGGACGGGATGCTCCAGCTAGTACCCTCTGCGAAGGTGGGCCATATCGGCCTTTACCGGGATCATGAAACGCTGAAACCTGTGGAATATTACAACAAACTGCCCCAGGATATCGAGGAGCGGGATGTCATTGTGCTGGATCCCATGCTGGCCACTGGCGGTTCCGCTATTGACGCCATCACCATCGTCAAGCGCAGCCATCCGAAAAGCATCAAGTTCTTGTGCATCATCGCTGCACCGGAAGGCCTGGAGGCCTTGGCGCAAGCCCATCCCGATGTGCACGTCTACTGCGCTGCGGTGGATCAGGGCTTGAACGAAAACGGGTACATCCTTCCCGGCTTGGGAGATGCAGGCGATCGGATCTTCGGCACGCTATAACAATAAAAAAGAGCGCATCGCCAACGTGCGGGGATCATAAGACAGTTAACAGCCACAGCAACTCGCTCTGCTGTGGCTGTTCCCACATTTATCCTGTTATGTGATAATATGGAATCGAACAAACCTGTAAACTGCAAGTTGAGGAGGATGTTATGAGCGATTTTAGCATTAGAGAGATGCTTACTATGCAACAGACGTTACAAGAAAAATATAAAGATAAATGGGAAACAATTCATCCTGAAGCAGGTAAGCATAAATTGTTGTGGATGATTGGTGAAATAGGCGAAGTTATAGATATTATTAAGAAAAACGGAGATATCAAACCACTTGAAGATAGTAAATTGCGAAAACATCTCATTGAAGAAATGGCAGATGTTCTGATGTATTACAATGATGTTCTTCTATGCTATGGAATTAGCGCTGAGGAACTTAAAGAAGCATATAGAACCAAATTTGAAAAAAATATGAAACGCTGGTAAATGTAAATTTGTCAAATGGCTGCAAGGACTCACTTCTATACTCCGTTTGGTATAGTGTGTTGGGTATGGTACTTGGCTCTCTCGGAGGGAGAGCCAAGAGTGCTTGCAACCTCTTGTGTACGGATATAAGGAACGGAGCATATCGGTATCGATACGCTCCGCTAACTGTTTTACGGACGCCCGACCAACGTCCGGTGTGCTTTTTTATAAAATTGTGAATTTTTTTCCAGCCCTTTTAAATCTTGGCAAAATATGCTATACTAAAAACTTAACAGGCATATTTATGCAATGTAACTGAATTTTCGGTGCAAATCGCCTGTAGGGAAAGGTCTTAATCGCCATGAGTGAAATGATTTCTCAGCGCCTCAGTGATGCTGTAACGCTGCATACCTTTACAGATCCCCGGTTTAAGACGATGAAGGTTTCGGTTAACCTTTTCTTGCCCTTGCGCAAAGAAACGGCTGCCCGAAATGCCATTTTGCCACCTTTGGTGAGCCGCGCTACCCGGGAATATCCAGATTACACAGCCCTCAATTGCCGTTTGGCCCAGCTGTATGGGGCCTCTTTCAACAACAGTGTCCGGAAAATGGGGGGGTACCAAGTGATTTCCCTCTCTGTCAATGGCTTGGCCAACCGGTACGCCTTTGGCGGCGAGGATATGTTCCAGCAGTTGACGGGACTGCTGTTTGCTGTGCTGTTCGACCCCTTGAAAGACAGCCAGGGGCTGTTCCCTGCCAATGGCTTCCTGCAGGAGCGCCGCCAGCTTTTAGAGATGTTGGACGCTGAGTTCAACGATAAGGTGGGATATGCCCACCAGCGCTGCGAAGAGATCCTCTTCCATGGGCAGAATGCCGGGGTTGGCCGGTGTGGTTCCCGGGAGGATGTGGAGACTCTGGATCGTGCCACAGTAACGGCTGCATGGGAGGAAGTCCTGCAAAACGCCCAGTTTGAGATTTTTGCTTTAGGGGACTGTGTCCCGGATGTTTCCCTGTTCCAGGAGAGGTTTTCCGGGCTAGGAAAACCACAGAACACAGGATTGCTTCCCTTTGAGAAGCCGGACCAGGTGCGCCGCGTCGTGGAAGAGCAGCCGCTGTCCCAGTCCAAGCTGTCTATGGGTTTCCGGGTGGACTACACCCCGGAGGAAAGGCATCAATTCCAACTGATGGCCATGGTTTTGGGCGGTGTGCCCAGTTCCAAGCTGTTCCAAAATGTCCGGGAAAAGATGAGCCTGTGTTACTACTGCTCTTCCGGCCTGGCGGCCAACAGCCGTTCGATGTTTATAGAGAGCGGTGTGGAAACCTCCAATCTAGAGAAGGCCGAGGAGGCAATTTACGGGCAGCTTTCCGCACTCCAGAAAGGGGAGCTGACGGAGGAAGAGCTTCTCTCCGCTAAGCTTGCTTATTGCAATTCCCTGCGTTCCATCAATGATTCCCTGCCTGCCATGGAGAGCGCTTATTTGGGGCAAGTGTTTTCCGGCCTGGTCCTCCCCCGGGAAGAATCCATCGCCCGGGTCATGTCCTGTACCAAAGAGCAGGTGGTGGAGGCGGCAAACCGGCTGGTTCCCGGCGCGGTATTCACGTTGAAAGGAAGTGGCGTTCATGGATAAGAACTGCCAAGTGATCACTGGAAAACAGGTGGGGGATTCTTACTGGAAAATCCAGCATCCCTCCGGCCTGACGATTCTCCTGTACTCAAAGGAGAATTGCAGCACCACTTATGCCATTTTCGGCACACGGTACGGCTCCATTGACAACTGTTTCCAACGCAGCGACGAGCCTGCCCCGGAAACGGTTCCCGAGGGGATTGCGCACTATTTAGAGCACAAGCTTTTTGAAAGCGAGGATGGCGATGCCTTTGAACGTTACGCCAAGACTGGTGCCAGCGCCAACGCTTTTACTTCCTTTGAGTCCACCTGCTATCTGTTTTCCTGCACGGACAAGCTGTACGAGTCCTTGGAGATCCTGCTGGACTTTGTACAGTCCCCCTACTTTACAGAACAGACCGTGCAGAAAGAGCAGGGGATCATCGGCCAGGAGATCAAAATGTACGACGACGACCCCTCTTGGAGAGTGATGTTCAATTATCTCAAGGCCATGTACCACAGCCACCCCATTAAAGAGGACATTGCCGGCACAGTGGAAAGCATTGCTAAAATCACGCCGGGGCTGCTGTACCGTTGTTACAATACGTTCTATAACCTGGGAAATATGGTGTTGGCCCTGGCGGGGAATTTTGACAAGGACAAAGTTCTGGAGGTCTGCGACCGGATGCTCAAGCCTGCAGAACCGGTGTCCGTCCGCCGGGTATTTTCCCAGGAGCCGGATTCCATTGTCCGGCCCCACGTGGAAGAACGCCTTTCCGTGGCTTCTCCTTTGTTCCAGTTTGGCTTTAAAGAGCCTGGTGCCGATGCCCCCCGCAGCGAACGGGATGTAGCGGCTATGGAAGTGTTGCTTGAAACACTGGCATCAGAGGCTTCGCCCCTGTTCCGGGACTTGCTGGATCGCGAGCTGATCAACGAATCCAGCTTTGGCTACGAGTATTTTGAGGGCAGTGGATTTGCCACGGTGATCTTTTCCGGTGAGTCCAAAGACCCCCAGGCAGTTGCCCAGGCCATTTTGAGAGAAGCTGAGCGCTTTCGCCAGGATGGCATCCCGGAAGAGGCATTTCAGCGCTCCAAACGGGCCCTGTACGGGGAAATCGTTTCGGCCCTTAACAACACCTCCAGCATTGCCAATGGTTTGGTCAATATGCATTTAAAGGGCCGCGAGCTCTTTGCCTATATCGATTCCTTGGCTGCTTTGCAGGCAAAAGACGTACAGAAGAAGCTGGAACAGGTGTTCGTCCCAGAACAGAGCGTGCTGTCTGTCATTTTGCCTGTCTGAGAACGACCCAATCGAAAGGAGGAACTTGCGTTATGACTCATGAGATCACCTTCCCACATTTGGGGCTGGAATTCACTGTGAATACGGTGGCTTTCTCCATCGGCAATTTCAACGTCTATTGGTACGGGATTATTATTGCGGTGGGATTCCTATTGGCGCTGGTCTATGCCAGCTTTAGCTGTAAAAAAATGAATATCGACATCAACCGCTTGTTTGATGTGGTCATTGTTGGCTTGATTGCCGGAGTGGTCTGCGCGCGGCTGTTCTACGTGGTCTTTTACCCGGGGGACAAATACCTGAAAAATCCTGCGGAGATTTTCCGCATCCACGACGGAGGCTTGGCGATTTACGGCGGCTTGATCGGCGCGGTGGTATTCGGCAGCTTGATGGCCAAAGTCCGCAAGCTGAAAGTGGCCGCTGTGTTGGACATCGCTTCTTTGGGCTTTTTGATTGGCCAGGGTGTGGGCCGCTGGGGGAATTTTATCAACCAAGAAGCTTTTGGCGGGGCTACCGACCTGCCTTGGGGAATGCACAGCGATAATACCGCTGCTGTGGTAGAGGGAAATGTTCACCCTTGTTTCCTGTATGAATCCCTGTTGTGCTTGCTGGGGTTTGTGCTGTTGCATTTCTTTACCAGGAAGTTCCGCCGCTATGACGGCCAGACGTTCCTGCTGTACATTGTGTGGTACGGTGCTTGCCGGTTCTTTATTGAAGGCCTGCGCACGGATAGCCTCATCATCCCCGGCACCGTTTTGCGTGTGTCCCAGGTGATTGCGGCGGTTTGTGTGGTTGCCGGGATTGCCCTGTTGATCGTCTTCCGTCACAAGACCAGCCTGACTGGCTGCGGCGACCCCCATATCATGGAGGCTGTCTGTCTGGATGAAGTCCCTCCTGTGGAGGAGGAAGAAGAACACGCTCCCAGCACTATCTTTGGGGATTTGCCGGAGGAAGAGGTCCGGGAGATCTTTGGGGATACCCTTCAAGAAAAGCTAGCGGAAGAGAAGCAGAAGTCCCAGGGGACGGTTTCTGAGCAGGCTGCCGAGAAGGATGCCCAGGAAGGCGATGGGGAGAAAGAGCCGTCTGAGGGGCAAAATTTGTGAGAAGAGGAAGGGGAACAAATATGGCTGTACGGATGGATGGAAAAGCTGTGTCAGCACAGGTGCGGAACGCTGTAGCCCAAGAAGTGGCCGCTTTGAAGGGGCAAGGCGTGTGTCCGGGGCTGGCGGTGGTGATCGTTGGGGACGACCCCGCTTCCAGGATCTATGTGAACAACAAGAAAAAGGCCTGTCAAGCTACCGGGATTTACTCGGAAGAGTATGCTTTGCCAGCCTCCACCACCCAGGATCAGCTGTTGGCCCTGGTGGATAAGCTCAACGCCAAGAAGGATATCCATGGGATCCTGGTACAATCCCCCTTGCCCAAAGGGCTGGATGAAGGCGCTGTGGTAGAGGCCATTGCTCCCGAAAAAGATGTGGATGCTTTCCACGCCTATAACGTGGGGAAGATCATGATTGGCGATTACCACTTTTTACCCTGTACCCCTGCGGGCATTATGGAGCTGCTGAAGGCCTATGACATTCCTGTGGAGGGAAAGCGGTGTGTTGTAATTGGGCGCAGCAATATTGTGGGCAAACCCATGGCCATGCTGCTGCTCCACCAAAACGGCACAGTGACCATCTGTCACAGCCGTACGAAAGATTTGCCTGCTGTCACAAGCCAGGCGGACATTCTGGTTTCCGCTGTGGGGAAAAGCCGCTTTGTTACAGCGGATATGGTCAAGCGGGGGGCTGTGGTCATTGATGTGGGCATGAACCGGGATGGAACAGGTAAACTCTGTGGTGATGTGGACTTTGCCGCAGTGGAGCCGTTGGCTTCCTACATCACCCCGGTGCCCGGTGGCGTTGGTCCCATGACTATTGCCATGCTGCTGAAAAACACCGTCACTGCCGCCAAGTTGCAAAATGGCCTGCTCTGACAAAACAGGAGTTGTCCTTATGCCAAGTTTGCTGGAAAAGATCCATTCCCCGGAAGACATCAAAGGGTTTGATGGGGAAGAGCTCGCTGCCCTGTGCGAGGAAATGCGCCAAGTTATCATTGAAACTGTTTCCGCCAACGGGGGCCACCTGGCCTCCAATTTGGGTGTTGTGGAACTCACCGTGGCTTTAGCCCTGGCTTTTTCGCCTCCCAGGGACAGCATCGTTTGGGATGTGGGCCACCAGAGCTATCCCTATAAGCTGCTGACAGGCCGGTATCCCCAATTTTCCACCATCCGGCAAGAGGGAGGCCTGGCTGGCTTCCCCTGCCGGGAGGAGAGCCCTTATGATCTGTTTAGCTGCGGCCACAGCAGCACGTCCATTTCCTCCGCTTTGGGGGTTTCAGAGGCCAATTACCTTCAGGGGAGGGAAGGCTATGTGGTTGCCGTCATCGGGGATGGCGCCCTTACCGGCGGTCTGGCTTACGAAGGCCTGAACAACGCGGGAAGGCTCCACCGGAACTTGATTGTCATTCTCAATGACAACACCATGTCCATCTCTAAAAATGTGGGTTCCATGGCCAGGTATCTCAGCTATATCCGGACAAAACCCGGTTATATTAAGACAAAAAACCGGCTGGAGAGTACCTTGCAAAAATTGCCCGTGGTGGGTCCCGGCATTGCCGGGATCTTGCGGAGGGTGAAACGGGACGTAAAACGGCTGTTCTACAATTCCAATATCTTCGAGGACTTAGGGTTTGCCTATTACGGTCCCTTCGATGGGCACGACGTCAAAGCGTTGGCTGAAATTCTGGAAACCGCCAAGCTGATCCACAAGCCTGTACTGCTCCATGTGCGCACATACAAGGGTAAAGGCTATCAATACGCAGAGCAAGACCCATCAATTTATCACGGCCTTTCTGGGTTTGACGTTTCTACGGGAGATACTGGGGCAAAGTCCCAAAGCTTTTCCGATGTATTCGGGCAATCGCTCTGTGACCTTGCCCGGGAAGACCTGAAAGTGTGTGCCATCACTGCGGCTATGCAAGCTGGTACTGGCCTGAGCGGGTTCCGTGAAGAATTCCGCAGCCGCTTTTTTGATGTGGGCATCTCGGAAGAACACGCGGTCACCTTTGCTGGAGGGTTGGCTGCACGGGGGATGGTCCCCGTGTTTGCCGTGTATTCCACCTTTTTGCAGCGGGCTTATGACCAGCTGATCCACGACGTTGCGCTGCAAAACACCAAAGTGATCCTGGCCATCGACCGGGCTGGTGTGGTGGGAGAGGACGGGAAAACCCATCAGGGGGTATTCGATGCCGCTTATTTGCAGACGATCCCCCAAACCACCGTGTATTCCCCCGCGTACTTTGAGGAACTGACCCTCCAGCTCTCCTATTTGGTGAAGGAGGGGCAGGGGCTTTGCGCTATCCGTTACCCCCGGGGCAAAGAGCTCTTTAAGCCAACCGGGTTCCAAGCAGTGATTTCCCCTTCCAGTGTATACGGCTCCATGGACGCTTCTCTGTGTTTTGTGACCTACGGAAGGGAGTTTTCATTTGCCGCTGAGGCAGCCCAGCAGCTGGAAGAGCAAGGATACTCTGTAAAACTTGTGAAAATGAACCGGATTATCCCTGTGGACCAGGGGGCGGTGGACGAAGCCCGCTCCTGCAAATATGTTTTCTTCTTTGAAGAAGGCATCCAAAGGGGCGGCATTGGGGAACACTTCGGATTCTTGCTGGAGCAGGCAGGATTCCAGGGAAAGTTCTACCTGCGGGCCATTCAAGACCCGTTTATCCCCCATGCGCCCATGTTCCGTTCCCTGGAAATGCTGGGCCTTACCATGGAGGGGATCCAGCAGTTTGTCAGACAGACATTGGAAAAGGAGAAATCACGCAGCCATGAAGAAACGGCTTGATGTTTTAGTGACAGAACAGGGCCTGGCTGAGAGCCGGGAAAAGGCGAAAGTGCTGATCATGGCCGGTCAGGTGTATGTGGATAATCAAAAGGCCGATAAACCAGGCGACACCTTTCCGGAGGACGTTAAGGTGAAAGTGCGGGGCAAGGGCCTGCAATATGTGAGCCGGGGCGGCTTAAAGCTGGAAAAAGCCATGAAGGAATTTGGCCTGACGCTCACCGGGAAAACCTGTATGGATATCGGTGCCTCTACCGGTGGCTTTACCGACTGTATGCTGCAAAATGGCGCCGCAAAGGTGTATGCGGTGGATGTGGGATACGGTCAGCTGGCTTGGAGTTTGCGCACCGATCCCCGGGTGGTCAATTTGGAACGTACCAACGCCCGCTACCTTACCCGGGAACAGATCCCGGAGGAGATCGGGTTCTTTTCGGTGGATGTGTCTTTCATTTCCCTGGAGATCATCCTTCCGGCAGTACGCCCTCTGCTAGGGGATGGCGGCCAAGCGGTCTGTCTGATCAAGCCCCAGTTTGAAGCTGGCCGGGAAAAAGTGGGCAAGAAAGGCGTTGTCCGGGACAAGTCCGTCCATCAAGAGGTAGTGGAGAAGATCCGCCGGTTTTCTTTGGAGAATGGGTATTCCGTTCTGGGGCTGACATTCTCACCTGTCAAAGGGCCCGAAGGCAACATAGAGTATTTGATCTATTTGGAGAAGGCCCAGGAACCTTGCCAGGCCGGCGGCGTCCTGGATGCCTGGGATCTGGTGGAAGCCTCCCACCAGGCGCTGGACCGTCCCGGCGCGAAATAAAGCTGCCTTGGGGAAGGAGGGGTTTTGGTGAAAGTGGCTGTGGTGCCCAATTTGACAAAAGAAGCTGCTCAGGCCTGTACCAACGAAGTGCTGGATGTCCTTGCGGGATGCGGCTGTGAAACGGTATTAAAAACAGACTTGTTTACCTCCCATGGCACCTATCAGGAGAAGGTGGAGGACACCCTCCTTTCCTGCGATGTGTTTATTGCCATTGGCGGCGACGGCACCATCATCCATACCGCCAAATTGGCTGCCTCTATGGGGAAGCCAACGCTGGGCGTCAATGCGGGGAAATTGGGGTTTACCGCCGGCGTGGAACGCCATGAGCTTGCCCTGCTTCCCAATTTGATACACGGGGATTACCAAGAGGAACGGCGTCTGATGCTTTCGGTGGAGCTGTCGTGCCAAGGGCACCCTTATCAGTTTTTTGCGCTCAATGATGCGGTGGTTTCCGGTGAACCAGCAAAAATTATGGATTACAACATGGTGTTGGGCCGGCGCTCCTACCGCTACCGGGCAGACGGCTTTATTGTGGCTACCCCCACAGGTTCCACTGCTTATTCCCTTTCTGCGGGTGGGCCTGTGATTGAGCCCAATATGGATTGCTTGGTGTACACGCCCATCTGTCCCCATTCCCTGTTTAACCGCAGCGTGATTTTTGGAACGGAATCCCAACTGTTGGTGGATATTCCTGAAAATATCGGCAAGCTTTATCTTTCAGTGGACGGGGAAACGCCCTTGGAGATTTTCCCCGGCGACAGTCTGCGGTTTTCCCCAGCGGACAGGGTCGCCCGTTTTATCCGTCTTGGAAGCCAGGATTTTTATGACATCCTCAATCAGAAAATCATAGAAACACGGCAATGACCAGCCATGAAAAGACTGAAACATAGTAAAACGGCTCTGTGCCAGAAAGGACAGGTTCCCATCCATGAAAACACGGCGTCACGCAAAAATACTGGAACTGATCAAAGAACACGATATCGACACCCAGGACGAACTCTTGCGCTATCTGCGGGAAAGTGGGTTTGACGTGACCCAGGCCACAGTTTCCCGGGATATCAAAGAGCTGCGTTTGGTTAAAACCCTATCCCGGGCGGGGAAATACCGTTATTCCACCGGCAATGAAAACACCAACGATATGTCCTCGAAATTTTATTCGCTCTTTTCCGATTCGGTACTCTCGGTGGAGGCTGCCCAAAATATGCTGGTGATCCGCTGCATGGTCGGCATGGCTCAAGCGGTGTGCGCCTCTTTGGATTCCATGCATTGGCCGGGGTTTGTGGGCACTTTGGCCGGGGACGATACCATTTTTATCGTGTGCCGTACGGATACAGATGCAACAAACAGCCAGGAAGAGTTCCGGAAACTTATCAACAGGTGAAGACGTATGCTTGCTCAGTTATTTATTCGCAATATCGCGGTCATTGAAAAGGCGTCCATCGACTTTGAGGGCGGTTTTACTGTATTGACCGGTGAAACTGGCGCTGGGAAATCCATCATCATCGACGCCATTCATGCCGTGTTAGGGGAACGCGCTTCCAAAGAGCTGGTGCGCTCCGGCGCCAGCAGCGCTTCGGTATCGGCGCTGTTTACCGGCCTGGAGGAGGAAACCCTCTCTCTGCTGGACCAGCTCTCCCTGCCTCGGGAAGAAGACGGCTCCCTGTTGATCCAACGTGATATCCGTCTGGAAGGGCGGCCATCCTGTAAAATCAACGGAGCTCCCGCCACCGTTTCCATGCTGAAACAACTGGGACCGAAACTGGTTACGATCCACGGCCAGCATGAAAGCTATGAATTGCTGTCCCCGGAAGTGCATATGACCTATCTGGACAGTTTTGGCGGCTTAGAAGGCCTTTTGGAAGAATACCAAGCTGCCTACCACGCCCTGCGGAAGACACAGCAGGAATTGGAAGCTTTGCAGACGGACGAGGGAGAGAAAGCACGTTTGTCCGACCTGCTCCACTACCAGATCGACGAGATCGAAGCGGCTAATGTGCAGATGGGGGAGCAAGATGAATTGGAAGCCCAGCGGGAAATGATCCGTAACAGCGAAAAAATCACCCAGGCGCTGGATTTCCTTCGAAGCATCCTCTCCGGGGATGAGGAGAGGGAAGGACTGCTGGGAGGAATTTCCCAAGCTTCCTCCCAGGCGGCGAAAATTGCGCCTTATCTTCCGGAATTGGAAGAGGCTTCCCAAAAGCTGCAGGAAGCCGGCTATCTTTTGGAAGATGTGGAAGGGGCCCTTCACGACATCTCTGTAGAGTTTGACCCTGAATTGCTGGAATCCATTGAAGAGCGCCTGGATTTGCTGTATAAATTGGGACTAAAATATGGGGGCAGCGAAGAAAAAATCCTGGAGTTCTTAGAGGACTGCCGTACCCGGCTTCACCAGATTGAATTTTCTGACGAGGAACGGGAACGCTTGGAAGCCCTGTATGAGGAGCAGAAACACCGTGCGATTGCTTTGGCACGGAAGCTTTCCGAGGGGCGGAAAACAGCTTCCAGCCAGTTTATTTCCCAGGTAAAAGGGGAGTTGGCGTTTCTCAATATGCCTGGAGTCCAGTTTGAAACAGAGATCCAGCGGGTGCCTCTGTACGCTATGGGCTGTGATCGTATCCAGTTCCTGGTGTCGGCCAACAAAGGGGAGCCTCCAAAGCCCATGTCCAAAATTGCTTCCGGTGGCGAGCTTTCCCGGATCCTTCTGGCCATTAAAACAGTTTTGTCTGGGAAAGACAAGGTGCACACTTTGATCTTTGACGAGGTGGATACCGGCATCAGCGGCGCCGCTGCCAACAAGGTGGGGCAGAAGCTGAAGCAGGTTTCCCAAAACCGGCAAGTGTTATGCATCACCCATTTGGCGCAAATGGCTGCCCTGGCAGACCACCACCTGTTGATTGAAAAACACGTGGAAGAGGAACGCACCTTCACCCAAGTGCAGGAATTGGATTTTGATGGCCGTAAACGGGAGGTGGCGCGGATCATCGGCGGTGACCAGATCACCGATTTGCAGCTGAAAATGGCGGAAGAAATGCTGCGGAAGGGTTGACAATGCAAGTTTGCCGCCGTATAATTACACTCAATAGCAATGAAGGAACCAAGTAGGCGCCGGTCCCACGGCAAAGAGAGCTCGCGGCAGGTGAAAGCGGGAGCGTGGCGGTGGTTGAAATTACTTTCCTGAGCTGCCGCCCTGAACCTGGTATAGTAGGGGCGGCCGTGCGGCGGGCGTTATTCCGCCAGGGCATGGAAGTGCCCGGTAAGGTCGCAATCCGTAAGGCTGCGATAAATTGAGGTGGTACCGCGGTAATGTACTTTATCGCCCTCTGCGTGAAAATGCAGGGGGCTTTTCTTTTTGCCAACAGAGCCTCCCGGTGCATTTTCAAAAATCACATTTTTGGAAAGGACTGACACACAATGGGAGTGTACGAAGAACTGAAGGCCCGGGGCTTGATTGCCCAGGTCACCAACGAGGAAGAGATCCGGGAAGTAGTCAACAGCGGCAAAGCGGTTTTCTACATTGGCTTTGACTGCACCGCCGATAGCCTGACCGCCGGCCATTTTATGGCCCTGACTTTGATGAAGCGGCTGCAGATGGCGGGGAACAAGCCCATCGCCCTGATCGGCGGTGGCACCACCATGATCGGTGACCCCTCCGGCCGGACGGATATGCGCAAAATGCTCACCAAAGAGGACATCGAGCATAACGCTGCCTGCTTCAAGCGGCAGATGGAGCGCTTCATCGAATTCGGCGAGGGCGAAGGGAAGGCCATGATGCTCAACAATGCCGATTGGCTGCTGAACTTGAACTATGTGGATCTGCTGCGGGAAGTGGGCGCCTGCTTCAGCGTCAATAATATGCTCCGGGCTGAGTGCTACAAGCAGCGCATGGAGAAGGGGTTGTCCTTCCTGGAGTTCAACTACATGATCATGCAGAGCTATGATTTCTACTACCTGTTCCAGCATTACGGCTGCAACATGGAGTTTGGCGGCGACGACCAGTGGAGCAATATGCTGGGCGGTACCGAGCTGATCCGCCGGAAGCTGGGCAAAGACGCCCACGCCATGACCATCACCCTGCTCACCGACTCCAACGGCAAAAAAATGGGCAAAACCGCTGGCAACGCCGTTTGGCTGGACCCCAATAAAACCAGTCCCTTCGACTTCTACCAGTACTGGCGCAATGTGGATGATGCCGACGTAATGAAGTGCATGCGGATGCTCACTTTCCTGCCTTTGGAGCAGATTGACGAGATGAGCACCTGGAAGGACCAGCAGCTGAACAAGGCCAAGGAGATCCTGGCCTTTGAGCTGACCAAGATGGTCCACGGGGAAGAGGAGGCAGCAAAAGCCCAGGAAGGTGCCCGGGCCCTGTTTGGCTCCGGGGCAAATACCGCCAATATGCCCACCACCCAGCTGTCTGCAGAGGACTTTACAGATGGGCAGATCGCTGTTTTGGACCTGTTGCTGAAAACTGGTCTGATCCCCTCGAAGGGGGAGGGCCGCCGGCTAATCCAGCAGGGCGGGCTCACTGTGGCCGACGAAAAGGTCACCGATATCAACAAGACCTTCTCCCAGGCTGATTTTGAAAACGGCCTGGTCATCAAGAAGGGCAAGAAAGTATTCCACAAGGCAGTCCTGTAAACCCGGCATATCCCAGTATATAAAAAGGGTACGGCTTAAATAGCCGTACCCTTTTTTGAATGAAGAACTTACTTTTACAAAGCGATCCACCAACACACCCCATACTTGTCGATGACAGTGGCGCAGCATGGGTTCCAAGGCTCTTGATGGATGGGCTGAAGGATCACGCCACCGTCGCTGAGAACCTGAAAGGCATGTTGTACTGCCTCTTCGCTGCCCAGTTCAAAGGCATTGAAGGTCATGGTTTCCCATTTCATTTTGTGGATGAAAGCCACATCGCAGGGGTTTGCAGCTTCTGACAGTGCTAAGATTATTTTGCCGTCCACAGAAAGTTCGCAGTGTTCGTAGGCAGTGCCTTCTGGATTCTTGATGGCAAATGTGACCTCTGCCCCGAAGGTGTCACAGTATGTCAGGGCGGCTTCAAGGCTGTTTTTCACGTAAACCTGGTTGACGTTCTTCATAGCTTAGCTCCTTTGCTTGAATGTAACCGCTCTAAAAAGATAGCTTCTGGAAGTTTATGCCATAGCTTTTTGAATCGCGCCCAGCACGGTGTCGAAATCCGCCTCCGTGACCAGCAGAGAAATCTCCACCTCGGAAGTGGTAATCAACCGGATATCAGCGTCTGTGCCGGAGATCGCGTTGAACACCTGCGCCGCAATGCCGGGGGTGTTCCGCATGGCGGTATCATACACGGAAATCTTGTGGTTGACAGAGCTTACGATCACGTCGATATCCGTTTCCCGTTTCAACTTAGAAGTAAACCCCAAAATGCCGATCAGATCCTCATCGGCAATGGTGAAGGAAAGCCCTGTGGTAGCCCCGTGGGTAGGTGCCATAGAGATCATGTCGATATTGATGCCGCACTGGGAAATCTCGTCAAATACCTTGGCAATGGACACTGCGTTGGCGGGGCAGTCCTGCAAAGTGACCAAGGTGATGTTATCGACAGTGCTGATAACAGTGGTAGTGCTCATGGTGATCCCTCCTCAGATCAAATGGGACATATCATACAGACCGGGAGTTTTTCCCTCCATAAAAACAGCGGCGTTGACCGCCCCGGAGGCAAATAACTCTTTCGATTGGGCGGAATGGGACAGGGTGAGCACTTCGCTTTGTCCGGCGAAGATCACCTGGTGCTCTCCCACAATGGTGCCGCCGCGTACAGAATGTAAACCGATCTCCCTTTTTTCCCGTTTTTTCCGTTGGGAGTGGCGGTCATACACATACTGCATCGATTCATCCCGCACCTGGTTAATGGCATCGGCAATCATCAATGCTGTGCCGCTGGGGGCATCGATTTTCTGGTTGTGGTGCATTTCCACGATCTCCACGTCAAACGTGTCACCCAGGACAGCCTCTACTTTCTTGGCCAATTCGATGAGCAGGTTCACGCCCAGGGACATATTGCGGGAATAAAACAAGGGGAGCTCTTTCGCGGCCTCTTGGATCTCTTTTGTCTGTTCGGCACTGTAGCCGGTGGTGCAGAGTACTGCCGCTGTTCCGGGGTGGCTGCGGCAGAAATCTAAAATAGAGGAGAGGGCAGAGGGGTGGGAGAAGTCCACCACCACCAGTGCGGATTCTTTCACTTCACCTAGGGAGGAATATACCGGGAAAGCGCCGTTGGCCTTTTCCGAAAGATCCACACCGGCAACGATGGCGCAGTCTTCCCGCTGGCTCACAAAGTTTTGAACTGCGGCGCCCATTTTTCCATTGCAGCCACAGAGGATGATGTTGGTCATGTTGGGACTTCCTTTCTTTTTAACAAACGGCAGCCCTTACACCAAGCTGTGCTTTTTCAGCATGGCGGTGAGCTTTGCCTTCCCTTCTTCTGTCATGGTGGTCAAGGGCATCCGGCAGAAGTTGCTCTGGATCAGGCCCATTTGGAACATGGCCTCCTTGATGGGGATGGGGTTCACATCTAGGAAGAAGCCGTCCATCAAATCCAGGTATTCAAAATCGATCTTCCGGGCGGTTTCCAGGTCACCCTGCAGCATGGCGGCAGCCAGATTGTGCATGGTGCCGGGCAGGGCATTGGAAAACACGGAAATCACGCCCTTGCCACCCAAAGCCATGATGGGCAGGGTCTGATTGTCCTCGCCGGAGTAGATGGTCAAGTTATCCCCGCAAAGGGCCGCTGTGCGGGCCGTGGCGGAGATGTCGCCGTTTGCCTCTTTCACCGCCACAATGTAGGGGTTCTTGGAGAGCTCTTGATAGGTGGCGGGTTGGATGTTGCAGCCAGTGCGGCTGGGTACATTGTAAAGGATGCAGGGCATCTTTACGCTGTCCGCCACATAGTTGAAGCTCTCGATAAGGCCCTTCTGGGAGGTCTTGTTGTAATAGGGGGTCACCAGCAGCAGGCCGTCGGCGCCCAGGTTTTTGGCTTCTTGGGAAAGCTCCACGCAGAAAGCAGTGTCGTTGCTGCCAGTGCCTGCGATGACAGGCACCCGGCCCTTCACCTTTTCAATGATGAACTTGATCACCTGGGTGTGTTCTTCTGTGGTCATGGTGGCTGCTTCACCGGTGGTACCGCAGGCCACAATGGCGTCAATGCCACCCTGGACCTGGAATTCTACCAAGCGTTCCAGCTCATCCCATGCAATGGATCCGTCCTTTTGAAAGGGTGTCACCAAAGCGGTGGCAGCGCCGGTAAAGATCACTTGCTTCATAAAGATCCTCCTTCAAAAACTCAATCGAAATAACCCTTGGCGCAAAGCAGTTCCGCCATGAGCAGCGCGCCGCCCGCTGCGCCCCGGAGGGTGTTGTGGGAGAGGCACACAAATTTGTAATCATACTGGGTGTCAGGACGCAGCCGTCCAACAGAAACAGCCATACCGCCTTCTAAATCCCGGTCCAACTTGGGCTGGGGCCGGTTATCCTCGGTGAAATAATGCAGGAACTGCTTGGGGGCGCTGGGCAACTCCAGTTCCTGGGCAGGGCCGCGGAACTTCTCCCACCGCTCAATGATCTCCTCTTTAGAGATCTTATTTTCCAACGAGAAGAACACAGCTGCCATGTGGCCATCGGACACAGGCACCCGCAGGCACTGAGAGGTGATGGAAGGTGTGGTTGTATTGACGATCACGCCATTTTCCACATGGCCCCAAATCTTTAAAGGCTCCTGTTCGGATTTCTCCTCTTCGCCGCCAATGTAAGGGATCACATTGTCCAGGATCTCCGGCATGGTTTCAAAAGTCTTGCCAGCGCCGGAAATGGCCTGGTAGGTACAAGCCAGCACTTTGGTGACGCCCAGATCCATGAGAGGATGGATGGCAGGCACATAGCTCTGCAAAGAGCAGTTGCATTTCACAGCGATGAAGCCCCGCTTGGTGCCCAAGCGCTTGCGCTGGTACTGGATCACGTCCGCATGGTCCGCGTTGATTTCCGGGATGATCATGGGCACGTCAGGGGTGGAGCGGTGGGCGCTGTTGTTGGAAACCACCGGGCACTCGTGGCGGGCGTACAGCTCTTCCAGGGCGCGGATGTCCTCCTTTTTCATATTGACAGCACAGAAAACGAAATCCACCAGGGAAACCACCTGATCGATGTCTTTCTCCGCATCGTAGACGGGCATTTTCGCCATGGCGGCAGGCATGGGGGTATTCATCAGCCAACGGCCAGCCACCGCTTCCTCATAAGTTTTACCGGCGGACCGGGCGCTGGCAGCCAACGCTGTCACAGTAAACCAGGGGTGATTTTCCAAAATGGTTGCGAAACGCCGGCCGACCATGCCAGTGCATCCGATGATCCCAACGCGATACTGCTTCATAATAAAAAATCCTTTCTGTGCGGCAATGTGGTGATATAGGCTAAAAAGGGGTGCCTAAAGAAAAAACCGGTTGAAAACCGGCTGCCTATCTCCTATAATAGAAATGCTGTTTTGGTTGCCCAAAACGTATGTCAATAGCACTCCATCACAAGTGATGACAGTCGCAAAGCTGTTTGCTGTTGCAACCAGGAAAATATTCGCCCGATATTCCCCTTCGGCAGCTCACCCTTTTACAAGACTTCGCCGGTTTTGGCAACCTCCGTCCCGCTACTTTTGAAAGCCGCGCCTCTATTTGGTTTTAATCATACCCTAGATTCCGCCGGTTGTCAATTTTTCCGCCACAATTTATTGTATGAATTTTTTACGGGGCTGTGCTTGCCGCACCCTGGTTTGAGAAACGAGGATAAGCAATTTATGAAAACAAGCGATTTCAACTTTGACCTTCCGGAAGAACTGATTGCCCAAACACCTGTGGAGCCTCGGGACCACTCCCGGCTGATGGTGCTGGACAAGCACACCGGAGAACTGGAACACCGCCTTTTTTACGACATCATCGATTACCTCACCCCCGACGACTGCCTGATTTTAAACGATTCCCGGGTGCTTCCCGCCCGGCTTTACGGCATCAAGGAGGACACCGGCGCCCACGTGGAATTCCTCCTGTTGCAGAACAAAGGAAACGACGTTTGGGAAGCCTTGGCCGGACCCGGCAAACGGGCCAAAAAGGGGAGCCGCTTCCAATTTGGCGATGGGCTTCTCCGCTGTGAAGTGGTGGACGTCCTTCCCGATGGCAACCGGCTGATCCATTTTGCGTACGAAGGGATGTTCTTCCACATCCTGGACCAGATCGGCCAGATGCCCCTGCCGCCTTACATCAAAGCCCGCCTGGAGGATAAGGAACGCTACCAGACCGTTTACTCCCGGGAGGAAGGCTCTGCGGCAGCTCCCACTGCCGGCCTGCACTTCACCCCAGAGCTGCTGGAAAAGATCCAGGCTAAGGGGGTGGAGCTGGGGTTTGTCACCCTCCATGTGGGCTTGGGTACCTTCCGTCCGGTGAGTGTGGAAAACATCCAGGATCATAAAATGCACTCCGAACACTACCATATGCCCCAGTCGGTGGCTGATTTGATCAACAAGACAAAGGCCAGGGGCGGCAGGGTGATCGCCGTGGGCACCACCAGCTGCCGGACCATCGAGTCTGTGGCCCAGAAGGAGGGCTGCTTTAAAGAAAGCGAAGGCTGGACTGATATCTTCCTGTATCCCGGCTGCGAGTTCAAAGGCGTGGACGCTCTGATCACCAATTTCCATCTGCCGGAGAGCACCCTGATCATGTTGGTATCCGCTTTGGCGGGCCGGGAAAACATCCTCCATGCGTACAATGTTGCCGTGGAGGAGAAATACCGGTTCTTCTCCTTTGGCGACGCCATGTTCATCCATTGAGTCAATCGGCAAAGAGTGGTATACTAGTTATCATCCCAGAGAAAGTTTTCATTCTAACAGATCGAGAGGTTTCCCTATGGAACGCAATATCAAATTAGAGCACGCCCTGCAAAAAGTGCAAAAGCCAGGCCGTTATGTGGGAGGGGAATTGAACTCCGTGGTCAAGGACCCCGCCCAGGTGGATGTGCGCTTTGCCTTCTGCTTCCCTGATACCTATGAAATTGGGATGTCCCACTTGGGAATCAAGATCTTATATGGGGCCTTTAACGAAGTCCCTTACTTTTGGTGTGAGCGGGTGTTCGCCCCTTGGGTGGACATGGAAGAGGAGATGCGCCGGGAAGACATCCCTCTGTACGCTTTGGAAAGCGGTGACCCAGTCAACCAGTTTGACTTTATCGGCTTCACCCTCCAGTATGAATTGAGCTACACCAATGTGCTGAATATGCTGGAATTGGCAGGGATCCCCCTGCGCAGCGCGGACCGTCACGAGTTGTTTAACATCGTGGTGGGTGGCGGCCCCTGTGTGTGCAACCCCGAGCCCTTGGCAGACTTCTTCGACATCTTCTTCCTGGGAGATGGGGAAGAAGTGGACATTGAAGTGATGGAGCTGTACCGGCAGTGCAAAAAAGAGGGCAAATCCAAGCTGGAATTTCTGGAACAGGCTGCCCAGATTGAGGGTGTTTACGTCCCTGCGTTTTATGAGGTAACCTACAACGAGGACGGCACTGTAAAGGCGTACACTCCCACCCACGGCGCTCCTGCCACCATCAAAAAGCGGGTCATCCGGGATATGGACAAGGCCTACTACCCTAAGGATTTTGTGGTGCCCCTGATCGACGTGGTGCACAACCGCATCTCCGAAGAGGTGCTTCGTGGCTGCATCCGCGGCTGCCGGTTCTGCCAAGCGGGGTTCCTCTACCGCCCCTACCGGGAAAAGAGCATTGAAACCATCGACCGCCAGTGCCGTGACTTATGCCATTCCACTGGTTATGATGAGATTTCCCTTTCCTCTCTCTCCACCAGCGATTACAGCAAACTCAATGAGCTGATCGATACCCTGCACCAGTGGACGGAAGGGGAGAAGGTCAGCCTTTCCCTGCCCAGCCTGCGGGTGGACAACTTCTCTCCCGAGCTGATGGAACGGATCAACTCTGTGCGGAAAAGCGGCTTGACCTTTGCCCCCGAGGCCGGTTCTCAGCGGATGCGGGACGTGATCAATAAAAACGTCACGGAAGAGGAGCTGCTCCACACGGTAAACGTGGCCTTTACCGAAGGCTGGACCCGCATCAAGCTGTACTTTATGATCGGCTTGCCCACTGAAACTTTGGAGGATGTTCTGGCCATTGACGAGCTGGGCCAGAAAGTAGTGGACGCTTTCTACCAGAACAAGGAAAAGCCCAAAGGCAAAGGGGTGGAGGTGTCCCTCAGCGCCGCTGCGTTTGTGCCCAAGCCTTTCACGCCCTTCCAGTGGTTTGGCCAGGATACCATGGAAACCCTTCAGGAAAAGCAGTACGCTTTAAAGGGAGGGGTCCATTCCCGGAAGCTTTCCGTCAGCTACCACGGGGCAAAAACCAGCTTTTTGGAGGCTGTGTTTGCACGGGGTGACCGGCGCCTCTGCGCGGTGATGGAAAAGGCCCGGGAGTTTGGCCTGCGGTTTGACGGTTGGGATGACTGCTTTGACTTTGACAAGTGGATGGAAGCTTTTGAAGCCTGTGGCTTGGATCCTGCTTTTTACGCCAACCGCCATCGGGAATTCGATGAGGTGTTTCCCTGGGACCACCTGGACTACGGCGTGAAGAAAGAGTTTTTCATCGAAGAGTGCAAACGGGCTTATGTGGCCCAGACCACGCCCAACTGCAAAGAGAAGTGTTCTCACTGTGGGGCGGCTTGCTATAAAGGGGGGATCTGTGTTGAAAAACGTGCGGGTGTGGTTTGAGAAAAGAGGGGCGGTCCGGTATATCTCCCACCTGGACCTGACCCGGAATATGTCCCGGGGAATTAAACTTTCCGGCCTGCCGGTGTGGTATACCGAAGGGTTTAATCCCCGGATCTATATGACTTACGCCATGCCCCTCTCCTTGGGCGTCTGCGGTGAGCGGGAGTGCATGGACATCCGCTTGACGGAAGAGTTTCCCTTAGAGGAAATCGCTCCCCGGTTGAACGCCCACCTTCCCGCAGACCTGCGGGCCTTAGAGGCTACGGAACCCGTGGACAAATTTGAGGAAATCCAGTATGGCGATTATGAGGTGTTTTTGGAGTCGCAGAACCCTGCCGCTTTACAAGCCAAACTGGATGCTCTTCTGGGCCGGGAGGCCATCCTGGTGCGGAAGCACACGAAAAAAGGGGACAAGGACTTTGACATTAAGCCGGATTTCGCAGATATCCAGGTACAAATCCAGGAGAACGGTCTGCTGTTGCAGTTGCGCCTGCCTTGCAGTATGAGCGGCAGCACCAACCCGGCTCTATTGTTGGAAGCCCTCGAGCAGTACGAGGGAGAAGGACCTTATTCCACCATCACTCGGAAACGGCTGCTGCTGAAAGATTTTTCCGAATTAAGGTAAATAGTCCTTGCTTTTTACCTGAGTTTATGCTAGAATATTTGAGCATTTGAAATCCGCGGGTTTTCCTCAAAGGCTTGCCCGTGGGGACCGAAGCGTAGTGCTTTGCCGCTGCGCTAGGATGCGGGCAGTCCGCTGCCGGATGACCGGCATGAATGTCTGAACATTTACGATATGGAGGAATATCAAATGGACGCAATCAAAATGATCGCTCAGGAATCCCTGAAGGCTGAGGTTCCCCAGTTCTCCATCGGTGACACCGTCCGTGTGGACGTGAACATCCGTGAAGGAGACCGGGAGCGTATCCAGCAGTTTGAAGGCACTGTCATTGCCCGCAAGGGCAGCGGCATCAGCGAAACCTTCACCGTACGCCGTGTTTCCTATGGCGTAGGCGTGGAGCGGGTGTTCCCGCTGCATTCCCCCAATGTGAAGGCCGTGAATGTGGTCCGTCAGGGCCGTGTGCGCCGTGCCAAGCTATACTACCTGCGCAACCGCGTGGGCAAGGCCGCCAAGGTCAAGGAACAGCTCAAGTAAAAGCAGCATAAGCAAACGTGAGAAAGGGACATTGGCTGTCCCTTTTTTGCTATCAATTTTTGGCGGGCTCCAACCTATTCCGGCCCTAGGGAGGGAACGATTATGGAACAAAATACGGGGAGCGCTCCCAAAAGGAGCGAGTTTGCGCGCGCTCTTTTGGAGTGGGTGGAAGAACTGGTTATCGCCGTGGTGCTGATTGCGGTGGTGTTTACCTTTGCCTGCCGGGTGATCACGGTTACGGGAACTTCCATGGTGCCCAACTTTCACAGCGGTGACCGTGTGCTGGTAGTCAACGATTTAAACGGTGTGGAACAGGGCGATGTGGTGGTGATTGTCAATGTGTTGCAGGATCCCATCATCAAGCGTGTGATCGCCACGGAAGGGCAGACTGTGGACTTTGACTACAATGCCGGCACTGTGCTGGTGGACGGCCAAGTGGTGGACGAAACGCAGTTTGGCCTGGAAAACGGCATCACCGGTGAACCCTTCAGTTCCTTCCAGCTTTTGGAATTTCCCCAGACGGTCCCAGAGGGCTGCGTATTTGTGCTGGGGGATAACCGTGCTGTTTCCGAGGACAGCCGCTATCAAGATGTGGGGATGATCGACAAACGGAACATCCTGGGCAAGGCAGTACTCCACTTGTTCCCATTCCAGGATTTTGGACTGGTGTAAGTCTTAAGTGACCAAGAAAGGGGGAAGCGACGTGGAAGAAACACTCCAAACACGGCAGGAGCCTTCAAAGCCCCGGAGGGTATCTCCCGCTGTCCGCTCCGTCATGGAATGGGTGGAAACCATTGTCATGGCCGTGGTGCTGGTGGCGGTGGCGTTCACTTTCGTGGCACGTGTGATCACAGTGGACGGTGTATCCATGGAACCAACCTATTATAACGGTGACCGGGTGCTGGTGACAAAACTGGCGGGACAAGCCCGGCAAGGGGATGTTGTCATTGTGGTAGGGGCATTGGAAGAACCCATTATCAAACGGGTGGTTGCAACAGAGGGTCAAACCGTGGACTTTGACCCGGAGCTGGGGGAAGTGACCGTGGATGGCCAGCCTTTACCGGGTTCTGTATTTGGCATCGAGGACGGCATCACCTTTGTACCGGATCTTCCCGGCATGGTGATGGAGTTTCCTCAAACAGTGCCGGAGGGCTGTGTGTTTGTCCTGGGGGACAACCGGGACAACTCCACTGACAGCCGTTTTGTGACCGTCGGCATGGTAGACCAGCGGAATATCCTGGGTAAAGTGGTGTTCAGTCTTTATCCGTTTTCCAAAATTGGATTTGTATAAATGAAAAGCAGTTGCGCTTTACAACATGAAATACGGAAGAAATGGGCGAGCCTGCGGTCACGGCGGGACGCCCATTCTCAAGTTATAAAGGAGGAGTCCCCATGGCCGAGATTCAGTCGATCCAGTGGTTCCCGGGCCACATGGCAAAAACCCGGAGAAAGATCCAGGAAGATTTAAAGCTGGTGGACATCGTGGCGGAGATCTTAGACGCACGGGTGCCCAAAAGCAGTTCTAACCCCGTGCTGCGGGAAATCATCCAGCGCAAGCCCAAAGTGGTGCTGCTCAATAAAAGCGATATGGCCGATCCTGCCCAAACCTCGAAATGGGTATCGTATTACGCTTCCCAGGGGGAGAAAGCCATTCCCTTAGAGAGCAAAACCGGCAGGGGGGTAAATTCCTTTTATCCCGCTATCCGGGAAGTGCTCAAGCCCCAGATCGAAGCCTGGGAGCGAAAAGGCATGGTGGGCCGGCCTATCCGGGTGATGGTGGTAGGCATCCCCAATGTGGGGAAATCCTCCTTTATCAACCGGATGATTCGAGGCGGTGCTGCCGGCAAGGCCGAAGTCCAGGACCGGCCGGGTGTCACCCGGCAAAACCGCTGGTTTACCGTGGGGAAAGGCTTTGAATTGCTGGATACCCCCGGTGTGTTGTGGCCCAAGTTTGAAGACCCCATCGTGGGGCAGCACTTGGCTTTTACCGGCGCTGTCCGTGACGAGGTCTTAGACATCGAAGGGCTGGCTGCCAGCCTGCTGGAACTGCTGCTGGAACTGTACCCCAATGCTATCAACACGCGCTATAAAACAGACATTTCTCCCGAAGACCATTTACCCGGCCATGAACTGTTGGAACGGGTTGGGCGCAAGCGGGGGATGCTGATTTCCGGCGGCGAAGTGAACACCGAGCGGGCTGCCATCACTGTACTGGATGAGTACCGGGGCGGCAAACTGGGGCGCATCACTTTGGAGCGTCCCTGAAGAAAGGGGAGAAACCTATGTCTGGCAGAAAGACTGCAATTTCGACGGGAAATCTGGACTGGTTTGCCTGGGAGCGCAGGGTTCAGGAACAGGGTTTGGGTCCTGTGTGCGGCATTGATGAAGCGGGGAGGGGCCCCCTGGCAGGGCCAGTGTGTGCTGCGGCGGTGATCCTGCCCCTGGATTGCCGCATTGACGGCCTGAACGACTCCAAAAAGCTGACGGAAAAAAAGCGGGAGGCCCTGTTTCCCCTCATCCAAGAAAAAGCCCTTGCATGGGGGATCGGCTGGGCCAGCGCTGAAGAGATCGACACCATCAACATTTTACAGGCTACCCTCCTGGCTATGAAGCGGGCGGTGGAACAGTTAGGCGTCCAGCCAGGTTGGGCCCTTGTGGACGGCAACAGGATGCCGCCTTTGGGCATTTCCGGGGAAACCGTGATAAAAGGGGACGCCCAGTGTGCCAGTATTGCTGCGGCATCTATTTTGGCAAAGGTGAGCCGGGACAGGCTGCTGGGGGAATGGGACAGCCTCTATCCGGAATACGGTTTTGCAAAGCACAAAGGCTACGGCACCAAGGCCCACTATGACGCCATTTTGCGCCACGGCGTACTGCCCATCCACAGAAAGAGCTTCTTAAAGAACCTGGGGGAGAAACAGCCTTGAAAACAGATTCTGGAAAAGCAGGGGAGGACCACATTGCCCGCTGGCTGGAAAAGCGTGGCTATCACATCCTGGCCCGGAATTACCATTCTCGGTTTGGGGAAATTGACATTATTGCGCAACAAGGGCCGTATCTTGCCTTTGTGGAGGTAAAGGCAAGGGAGGAGAACAGTTTGGTTTCCCCTTTTGAATCCATCAACCGGCAAAAGCAGCGGAAGATCCTCGCTACAGCAAAGGCATATTTGCAACGCCACCCTTGTGACCTTCAACCGCGGTTTGACGCCGCAGCCGTATATCTGAAAAACGGGAAGATCGTTGGGGAGGACTATTTAGAAAATGCTTTTTGGGGCTGAACAAATCGAAAGGGAGGAGTTTTATGCGTTATTTTGACCTGCACTGTGACACCATGACCAACTGTGCCCTCAAGGACATCCCTCTGCGGGACAACGGTTGCCACGTCAATCTGGAAACCGTAAAGGGGTGGGATCACTACGTACAATGCTACGCAGTGTGGCTTCCCGATGACTTACGGGGGGAAGCTGCTTGGCAGCGGTTTCTGCAAGTGGCTCAGCGCTTTTCCTGGGAAGTGGAGGAAAACAAGGATTGCCTGGAGCAGCTTTGCGCCCCAAGGGATCTGGGGAGGATGGAGTCCACGGGCCGCCACGGCGCCATCCTCACCGTGGAGAGCGGGGCGGCGTTGGGAGGAAAATTGGAACATATCCAGGATTTCCGGCGTTTGGGCGTGCGGATGTGTACCCTCACCTGGAACGGCGCAACCGAGTTGGGCCGGGGCGTCATGGCCCCCGGCAATACAGGATTGACAGACTTTGGCCGCCAGGCAGTGACCGCTATGGAGGACGCAGGCATCCTGGTGGACCTGTCCCACGCCAGCCCCGAGCTGTTCTGGGATGTGGCGGAAATGGCCCGCAAACCGCTGGTGGCTTCCCACTCCAACGCCAAGGCCATTTGCGGCCATCCCCGCAACTTGACCAAGGAGCAATTTGAGGCCATTTGCCATTCCGGTGGGCTGGTGGGGCTCAACTTTTTCACGGCTTTTTTAAACGATCAGCCGGAAAAAGCATCCATGGAGGATGTGTTGCGCCACGCGGAATATTTTCTCTCTCTGGGGGGCGAAGACACCCTTGCCATGGGCGGCGATTGGGACGGTGCGGCTTTGCCCCAGGATATGCCCGGGCTGCAAGCCATCCCCGCCCTTTACGAGCTGTTCCTACGCCACTATCCGGAACCGCTGGTGGAGAAGCTTTTTTATGGGAATGCAGCGCGGCTGTTCCGTGAGCAGAATTTGCTTTGACAGAATTCTAAAAGTACGGTATAGTTATACAATATAGGTTGGGAATCCCCAGCAAAGAGAAAACAGCATTTTTTAAAGTAAGGTGATACAAATGCGCTACAAAAGCACCCGCAATTCTCAACTGAGGTTGGAAGCCTCCCAAGTGATTGCCCAGGGAATTTCGGAAGAGGGCGGTTTGTTTGTGCCGGAAACCCTGCCGGATTTGCGGGAGGAATTGCCCGCTTTGGCGAAGTTGGAGTATCCCGCTTTGGCAAAAACTATCTTTCGCAAATTTTTGACCGACTTCACCCCGGAAGAAGTTGGCTATTGCGTGGACAGCGCCTACATGGCTGACAAGTTTGACGGCGCCTCCCCTGTGAAGCTGGTGCCCTTGTTGGAACACGACGAAGACAAGTATCTTCTGGAGTTGTGGCACGGGCCCACCTGTGCGTTTAAGGACATGGCCCTGCAAATCCTGCCCTATTTTCTCACCACGTCATTGAAAAAATCCGGTGGGGGAAAAGAAGCCGTCATTTTGACCGCAACTTCTGGCGATACGGGCAAGGCTGCTTTGGAGGGCTTTAAAGATGTGCCCGGCACCCGCATCCTGGTGTTTTACCCCCGGGATGGTGTCAGCCCTACCCAAAAGAAACAGATGGTCACACAGGAGGGGGGCAATGTTTGTGTGTGCGCTATTGAGGGCAATTTTGACGATGCCCAAGCCAGCGTGAAGCGGATCTTCACGGACCCCGCTTTGAAAGAAGCTCTCGCTGCCCACGGCCTGTTGTTCTCCAGCGCCAACTCTATCAACTGGGGACGCCTGCTGCCCCAGATCGTCTACTATGTCTACGCCTATTTGGAGTTGGCCCGCACCGGCCGCCTGTCTTTGGGGGATCCCATGGACGTGGTGGTACCCACTGGTAACTTCGGCAACATCCTTGCCGCCTACTATGCCCGGAAAATGGGGATCCCCATCCGGAAGTTGGTGTGCGCTTCCAATCGGAACAAAGTGCTCACCGATTTTATCCGCACCGGCACCTATGACCGCCGGCGGGAGTTTTACTCCACCGCATCGCCCTCTATGGACATCCTGGTTTCCAGCAATTTGGAGCGGCTCCTTTACGACCTGGCCGGAGAAGACAGTGTGCAACTGGCCGGTTGGATGAAAGAGCTTGCGGAATCTGGGTGCTATTCTGTGGGGGACGCTGTGAGAGAACAGGTCCAAACTTTGTTCTTCGGAGGCTATTGCGACGACCAGAATACCGCTGCCACCATCCGCCAGCTGTGGGAGGAGGAAGGGTACCTGTGCGATACCCACACCGCTGTTGCGGTCAATGTGTACCGTCAGTACCTGCAGAAAGAGAACGTCCAGCCTGTCCCCACTGTGATTGCTTCCACTGCTAACCCCTATAAATTCTCCGCCAGCGTGCTGGAAGCACTGGGCAAGCCTGCAGTGGAAGAGGATTTCGCCAACTTGCAGGCCCTGGAAGAGCTCACTGGGGTGAAAGCGCCTGTCCAGCTTTCAGCACTGCGGGATAAAGCAGAGCGGTTCACCCAGGTGATCCCCCGGGAAGATACAGCGCAGTTTGTGTTGAAAGTGCTGGGGATCGTTCCATGAGCCTGTTTGCTATCGCAGACCTTCACCTTTCCCTAAACGGGGAAAAGCCCATGGACGTGTTTCGGGGTTGGCAGAACTACATCCAGAGGCTGGAAGAAAATTGGCGCCGGGTGGTCCGGGAAGGGGATACGGTAGTCATTGCTGGGGATATTTCCTGGGCGATGAAGATAGAAGACGCCCTGCTGGATTTCCAGTTCCTCCACAGCCTGCCGGGAGAGAAAATCTTGCTCAAAGGCAACCATGACTACTGGTGGTCCACCCGGAACAAGATCGATCAATTTTTGCTGGAGCACGGCTTTTCCGACATGAAAGTGCTGCACAACTGCGCCTATTTGGTGGAAGGGAAAGCCCTTTGCGGTACCCGGGGGTGGCTGTATAACTCTGAAACTGCAGAGGACAGAAAGATCGTCGCCAGGGAGGCAGGCAGGCTGACCATATCCATGGATGAGGCTAAACGCCTGGGTGGGGAACTGGTGGCTTTCCTCCACTACCCGCCGGTGTATGACGCCATGGAGTGCAGCGAAATTTTGGAATTGCTGGCTTCTAACCGGATCAAGCATTGCTATTTTGGCCATATCCACGGCCAATACGCTGCCCAAAAAGCTTTAGTCGGGGAGTATAAAGGGGTGCAAATGCACCTCATTTCTGCCGACTATGTCCAATTTTGCCCGGTAAAGGTGGAGTAGTCCGGCTTTATTTCACTTTTTTCGGAATAATTTGCAGGAAAGTTGTAGATTCTTTGTCACACCTGTGCTATAATTACTCAGTTACTTCGGTAAGTCTATTTTGAGAGGAAATCAGAACCATGAATGTAAAAGCAACAAATAAAGTGGAAACCAACCGCTATGAACTGGAGCTGGAAGTCAGCCCCGAAGAGTTTAATGATGCCATCAACGCTGTGTTTAAGCGCGAAAGCAAAAAGATCAACATCCCCGGCTTCCGCAAGGGCCATGCCCCCCGGGCTTTTATCGAGAAATATTATGGCGAGGAAGTCTTCTATGAGGCTGCCATCGACCATCTGTACCGCCCCATGGTGATGGAAGCGGTGGAGAAATCCGACCTGCAGGTCATCAGCATCGGCGAGTTTAAGATCGACGAAATCGGCAAGGACAAAGGCATCCAGTGCAAGCTGAATGTGGTCACCAAGCCCGAAGCTACCATCGAAGGCTACAAGGGCATCGAAGTGACCCGTCCTGCTGTGAAAGTCACGGAAGAGGACGTCAACCAGGAGATCGAGCGTGTCCGCGAGCGCAACTCCCGCATCATCACCGTGGAAGGCCGTGCCGCTGAGAACGGTGACATCGTATCCATTGACTTTGACGGCTATGTGGATGGCAAGCAGTTTGACGGCGGCAAGGCCGACAACTACGAGCTGACCCTGGGCGCCGGCCAGTTCATCCCTGGTTTTGAAGAGCAGATTGTGGGCCACAACGTGGGCGATGCGTTTGATGTGAACGTCACTTTCCCTGAGGATTACCATGCGGAAGAGCTCAAGGGCAAGGAGTCTGTTTTCAAGATCAACCTTCATGAGATCAAGGTCAAGGAACTGCCCACCGTGGACGATGAGTTTGTCAAAGATGTCAGCGAGTTTGACACCCTGGATGAGTATAAGAAGGATATCGAGAAGCACTTATTGGAGCAGCGTGAAAAGGCTGCCGACAATGATGTGGAAAACCAGGTGGTGGATGCCATCATCGAGAAGGTCCAGGCTGAGATCCCCGACGAGATGGTGGAGAACGAAGTGGATGAGATCATCAATTCCTTCGCTTACCGTCTGCAGTCCCAGGGCCTGAAACTGGAAACCTACCTGAAGTACACCGGACAGAGCACGGATGACCTGCGTGTCCAGTATAAGCCTCAGGCTGAGCGTCAGGTGAAGGTCCGCCTGGGCTTGGAGAAGATCGCCGAGCTGGAGAACCTGAAGCCTACCGAGGAAGAAACCGAGGCCGAGTATCAGAAGCTGGCTGACGCTTACGGGATGCCCCTTGACAAGGTAAAGAATCTGGTAACAGCGGAGGGGATTAACGGCGATATCCAGAATCAGAAGGCTATTGAACTGGTGAAGGATAATGCTGTGATTGTCGAAAAGAAAGAAGAGGAGAAGAAGCCTGCGAAGAAGCGCGCTTCCGCCAAGAAAAAGAGCGATTCCGCCGAAGGTGAGGAATCTCCCGCTAAACCCAAGCGTAAGTCCACCAAGAAGGACGAAGCCGCTGAAGAAAAAACCGAGGGTTAATTTTTCACTAAAGGGAATAAACCTTATTGGTTGCTTTCATACTATAACTTGCTTGCGAAAGGAGCCTCACAACGCATGAGCTTAATTCCTTATGTTGTAGAACAAACCAGCCGGGGAGAGCGTTCTTATGATATTTTCTCCCGGCTGCTGAACGACCGTATTATCCTTTTGAACGAGGAAGTGAACAGTGCTTCCGCTGGTGTTGTGGTGGCCCAGCTGCTGTACTTGGAGGGACAGGATCCTGAAAAGGACATCTCCCTGTATATCAACAGCCCCGGAGGCGTGATTACCGACGGTATGGCCATTTATGACACCATGCAGTATATCAAGTGCGACGTTTCCACTATCTGCATTGGCATGGCGGCCAGTATGGGCGCTTTCTTACTGGCTGCGGGAGCCAAGGGCAAGCGTTTTGCCCTGCCGAACAGCGAAATCATGATCCACCAGCCCAGCGGCGGTGCCCAGGGCCAGGCAACAGATATCAGTATCCATGCCAACCATATCCTGCGGGTGAAAGATAAGCTGAATCAGATCCTTTCCGAACGCACCGGGCAGCCCCTGGAAGTAGTCAAACGGGATACCGAGCGCGACAATTTTATGACCGCTCAAGAGGCCTTGGAATACGGCCTGATCGACAAGGTCATCGAACACAGATAACAAGAAAGGGAGTGGATGGATGCCAAGCGGCAACGATCACGAGATCTGCTGTTCCTTCTGCGGCAAGCCCCAGTCCGTAGCAGACCGGCTCATCGCCGGTTCAGGCGTGTATATTTGTGACGCCTGTGTGCGGCTGTGTATGTCTATCATCGAGGATGAGGACAGGCTGAAGAAGGGGAGGAGCGACGAGAAAGAGGTGGGCATCCTCCTTCCAAAGCCCCAGGAGATCAAGAAAAAACTGGATGAGTATGTGGTGGGCCAGGATAGTGCCAAAATCGCCCTGTCGGTTGCTGTCTACAACCACTATAAGCGCATTTACTTCTCCGATGATGGTGTGGAAATTACCAAGAGCAATGTGCTGCTTTTGGGCCCCACGGGCGTGGGCAAGACCTATCTGGCGCAGACCCTCGCGAAGCTCTTGGATGTGCCCTTTGCCATTGCTGATGCCACTACGTTGACTGAGGCAGGCTATGTTGGCGAGGACGTGGAAAACATCCTCCTTCGGTTGATTCAGGCTGCGGATTATGACGTCTTTAAAGCAGAGCGGGGCATCATCTATATCGATGAGATTGATAAGATTTCCCGTAAGTCTGAAAACCAGTCTATCACCCGTGACGTCAGCGGGGAGGGCGTACAGCAAGCCCTGCTGAAGATTTTGGAAGGCACGGTGGCCAGTGTGCCGCCTAAAGGTGGCCGGAAACACCCCCAGCAAGAGGCCATCAATATCAACACCTCCAACATCCTGTTTATCTGCGGTGGAGCATTTGACGGTTTGGAAAAGATCGTCCAGAAACGAGCTGCGTCCAGTTCTTTGGGGTTTGGCGGCGAAGTCCATGGCAAAAAAGAACTTGACCGCATGGACTGGATGAAGGATGTCACCCCCCACGATCTGGTAAAATATGGGTTAATCCCGGAGTTGGTTGGGCGTATCCCTGTAATCACGGCTTTGAACGCGCTGGATGAGGAAGCTTTAGTTCGCATCTTGCGGGAACCGAAGAATTCTCTGCTGAACCAGTATAAAAAGCTGTTCGATCTGGATAAAGTGGATCTGGAATTTACGGAAGACGCCCTGGTAGCTGTGGCGAAAAAGACCTTAGAGCGCAAAACTGGCGCCCGTGGCCTACGGTCAATCATGGAGGATATTTTGATGCCCCTGATGTACCGTGTGCCCAGTGATTACACCGTTGAAAAGGTCGTGATTACCAAAGAAGCGGTGGAGGAAGGGGCCGCGCCGCAAATCACCCTTAATGAAGAGCGGAAGTCTGTGAAAATCAAAATTACCCAGCCCAAGCGCCGGGACCGTAAGGATTCCGTATCGTAACGAATAGAATCACAGCAAGAAAGGCTGAGGCGCCGGCCCCAGCCTTTTGCTGGTATTTAGGAGTACATAGATGCAAAATTTACCTGAAGAAAATACCAAGATTGAAAGCAATCTCATTCTGCCGGTGCTGGCGGTTCGGGGCCTGGTATTTTTCCCCGGCATGATGCTGCAATTCGATGTGGCTCGGAAAAAATCCATGCTGGCCATCTCGGAATCCCTTGCGCGGGACCGGCTGATCTTTTTGGTCACGCAAACAAATCTCTCCGAGAAGGAACCCACAGGCGATGACTTGTATAAATTTGGTGTCATTGCCCGGATCAAACAGGTGCTCCACCATTCGGAAGAAGGGGTGAAGCTCCATGTGGAAGGGCTTTGCCGAGGCGAGATCCAATCCTTGGTGAGTGAGGAGCCCTGCCTAATGGGCGACGTGAAAAAGTGTCCTATCCTAACCTATAAGCCATCTTACCGCTCAGAAGCGCTGCTGCGGATCACTCATGAAAAGTTTGATGAATATCTGCGATTATTCAAACACGTGCCCCCGGATGTGCTGATGGGTGTGCTTCAGGAAAAGGATTGCGGCCGCTTGGCTGACTATATTGCCTCCAACATCTCCATTGATTTTGAGCGAAAGCAGTATATTCTGGATGAGCTGCGTCCTTTAAAGCGTTTGCAGAAGTTGATCGATATCCTCTCGGAAGAGGTCAAGATCCTAGCGGTAGAAAATGAGATCAATCAGAAAGCCCAGGCCCAGATGGACGAGAACCAACGGGAATATTTCCTGAAGGAACAGATGCGGGCTATTGCCAGCGAGTTAGGGGAGGATGACAGCCCTCAGCAGGAGGCCGATGACCTGCGGGAAAAAGTTATCGCCCTAGGTCTGTCCAAGGCGTGCGAGGAAAAGCTTCTGAAAGAGTGCGATAAGCTGTACCGGATGCCTTATGGCTCCCATGAGGCCAGCGTAATCCGGATGTACCTGGACACCTGCCTGGAACTGCCCTGGAAGAAGTCCTCTAAAGAAAAATTGGATTTGAAACGCGCCCAGCGCATTCTGGACCGTGACCACTATGGTTTGGAAAAAGTCAAAGAACGCTTTACCGAGATTTTGGCGGTCAAGAACTTGGTTCCCCAACAGACTGGGCAGATCATTTGCCTGGTGGGCCCGCCCGGTGTTGGCAAGACCTCCATCGCACGATCTATTGCAGCGGCCACTGGGCGGAAATATGTCCGGGTATCCTTGGGAGGCGTCAGCGATGAGGCAGAGATCATGGGCCACCGCCGCACCTACGTGGGCTCCATGCCTGGGCGGATTATCAACGCCGTGAAACAAGCGGGGGTAAACAACCCCCTGATCCTGCTGGATGAGATCGACAAGCTGGGCCAGAATTTTAAAGGGGATCCTTCCTCCGCACTGCTGGAGGTGCTGGATCCGGAACAGAATACAGAGTTTACCGACCATTATGTAGATATACCCTTTGATCTGAGCCATGTGCTGTTTATCACCACCGCCAACGATGCCAGCCGCATCCCCGGTCCTTTGTATGACCGGATGGATATCATCGAGCTGGGCAGTTATACTTTGGAGGAGAAACTCAATATTGCCACCCGTCACCTGATCAAAAAGCAGCTGAAAAAGCACGGTATTCAGCCGGCCCAGCTGAAATTTACCAAGGCGGCTGTGAAAGAGCTGATTGAAGGCTATACCCGGGAGGCCGGCGTGCGTACTTTGGAACGTACCATCGCCTCCATCTGCCGGAAAGTTGCCAAGCTCATCGTATCGGACCCGGAAGGCTTTACCACCTACACCGTAAAGCCGGAAAATCTGGAAGAGCTGCTGGGCCCCCGGAAATTCACCCGGGACCAACTTACCAGCGAGGACACCATCGGCCTAGTGAACGGCCTGGCCTGGACCAGCGTGGGCGGCGAGCTGCTGCCCATTGAAGTGGCAGTGATGGAAGGCACCGGGAAGATCCAGCTCACCGGCTCTTTGGGCGATGTGATGAAGGAATCAGCAGGAGCCGCCATCACCTGTATCCGTACCAGGGCAGGGGCTTTGGGGATCTCCCCTAAATTTTACGAAAAATGTGATATCCACATTCATGCCCCGGAAGGCGCTGTCCCCAAGGACGGCCCCTCTGCTGGTATCGCTATGGCTACTGCCATCACTTCCGCGCTGTGTGGGATCCCTGTACGCCATGATGTGGCGATGACAGGGGAAATCACTTTACAGGGCCGGGTTCTTCCTATCGGAGGCTTAAAAGAGAAATCCATGGCTGCGTACAAAAATGGGATCAAAACCGTGCTGATCCCTGCGGACAACGTTCCAGATTTGGCGGAGGTGGACAGCGTCGTCAAAGAGAATGTGAAATTCATCCCCGTTAAACGGGTGGATACAGTGTTGGAAACCGCTTTGGTCCATATGCCTCGACCGGTAACGCAGGACGCGAAGCTCCTTTCCGGCGATGTGGCCGCCAAGTTTCCCGCCACACCGGAACTCTTTCAATAATCGCAAGGAGGTTGCCGTGAACTTTCAAAACGTGGAATTTGAACTGGCCGCAGGCAGGAAAGACCAGCTTCCCAAAGGTTTATTGCCAGAGATTGTCTTCTCGGGAAAATCCAATGTGGGGAAGTCTTCCCTGATCAATAAGCTAGTGAGCCGGAAAGCCCTGGCCCGTGTCAGCGCTACGCCTGGTAAAACCGCCACGATCAACTTTTACCGCTTGACAGAGTGCCGTTTCGTGGATCTTCCCGGCTATGGATACGCCAAAGTATCCCAAAGTGAGCGGGCACGTTGGGCGTCGCTGGTAGAAGGGTATTTTGCCCAGGAACGCCCGGTAGCAATGGTAGTCCAGCTGGTGGATATGCGACACAAGCCCACGGCGGATGACCTGCAAATGGTGGACTTCCTTTTGCAAACAGGCCGCCCATTTATCGTGGTGTGTACAAAAAGTGATAAACTCAACCGGTCAGAAACCGAGCGGCAAACCGCCTTGTTTAATACTCTCTTTTTGGAACAAGGTATCCCTTGGTATCCCTTCTCCGCTGTGAAGGGCGCCGGGCTGGAACAACTGAAACAAGTGATGGAAGACGCGGTCAACCGTGGGAATGACTGAGAAATGGGGGACAAGCATGATTGCGAATTGCCTGAAGGTAAATGAAGAAGGACATTTAGAGATCAGCGGCTGCGATACGATCCGTTTGGCGGAACAGTACGGCACCCCGCTGTATGTGATGAGCGAGGGTGAGATCCGGGAAACCTGCCGCCGGTATGTGTCTTCTTTTATGGAGAATTACAACGGAAACGGGAAACCCATCTATGCAAGTAAGGCATTTAGCTGCAAGGAAATTTACCGCATTGTCCTCAGCGAAGGGCTGGATGTGGAAGTGGTGTCAGGCGGTGAGCTTTACACCGCCTTGCAGGCTGGCGTTCCCGGCAGCCAAATCCATTTCCAGGGGAATAACAAATCCGTGGGCGAGCTGACCATGGCCATTGAAAATGGCGTGGGGGATATTGTAGTGGACAACCGTGAAGAGCTGGAACGCCTGGAAACCATCGCGATGGAGCACAACATGGTGGCTCCGGTTTCCTTCCGCATTAAACCCGGCATTGATGCCCACACTCACGAGTTCATCCGCACCGGACAGATCGATTCAAAGTTTGGGCTGGATTTGGCCAGCGGAGAAGCAATGGATGCTTTGCGGCGTGCCCAGCAGTTAGAGCATATTGCTGTAAAGGGCTTGCATTGCCACATTGGCTCTCAAATCTTGGAGAAGGCGCCATTTGTCCATGCCGCCGAGGTGATGCTGCAGTTTTTTGCTGAGATCCGCGACGTGCTGGGTATGACTTTGGAAACGTTGAACTTGGGAGGCGGCTTCGGTATCCATTACACCCAACAGGACGACGCCATCCCCTATGAAGAGTATATGGGCGACGTTTCTGCCATGGTCCACAGAAAGTGCCAGGAGCTGGGTCTCCAGCTGCCCCGCATCTATATTGAACCGGGCCGCTCCATTGTGGGAGAGGCTGGTATCACCTTATACACTGTAGGGAGCATCAAGGAAATCCCCGGGGTGCGCAACTATGTGGCCATCGACGGCGGTATGTTTGACAACCCCCGCTATGCCCTGTATCAATCCTCTTACACTTGCTTGCTGGCCAACAAAGCTGGCCAGCCTGCGGATTATGTGGCTACCATTGCAGGTAAATGCTGTGAGAGCGGGGACCTGATTCAGGAACACACCCCTATCCAGAAGCCGGAAATTGGCGATATTGTTGCAGTACTTTCCACCGGAGCGTATAACTATTCAATGGCCTCCAACTACAACCGGAACCTGAAGCCTGCCTGTGTCATGGTTTCCCATGGGGAATCCCGCATTGTCATCAAAGGGGAAACCTATGAGGACCTGGTCCGCAACGATGTATAAATTCTCCTGTTTACTTTTCCGCTTTTCTATGGTAAACTGATAAACGCGTAAAAGTATTCTACAGTATTTGCGATAAGGAGAACAGGAACCATGAACGAAAAAATCCACGATAAGAATACAGATTTCCTTTTTAAAGCCATTTTAGCCCTGGAATCCCCGGAAGAGTGCTACAGCTTTTTTGAAGACCTCTGCACTGTGCCAGAGCTGAAAGCTATGTCTCAGCGCCTGGCAGTGGCCCATATGCTCAGCCACAAGCAGGTTTACAGCGACATCGTAGCTCAAACTGGGGCTTCTACAGCCACCATCAGCCGCGTAAACCGTTCTTTGAACTATGGCTGCGGCGGCTATAAACTTTTGTTTGACCGCTTGGATGACGAGAAGGAGTCCCGGGAGTGAGAGCGTATTCTGTATTTGCCCAGTATTATGATGAACTGACCGTCAATGTGGAGTATCCAAAACGGGCGGAGTATTTGATAAAGCTGATGGAACGCCTGGGACACACACCCGGGCTTACCCTTGACTTGGCCTGCGGCACCGGTTCCTTAACGTTGGAGCTGTACCGCAGAGGGATTGATATCTATGGGGTTGACAGTTCTGTGGAAATGCTTTCCGAGGCCCGGGCAAAATGTGCCGAGGCCGGCGCTGATATTTTGTTCCTCTGCCAAAAAATGCAGGCCATTGATTTATACGGGACGGTGGATACGGCAATTTGCACTCTGGACAGCTTGAATCATTTGAGCAGTGGGGAAGAGCTTGGAAAAGTGTTTTCCAAAGTAGCCTTCTTTATGAACCCACAGGGGTATTTTATTTTCGATATGAATACTTTATATAAGCACGAGAATATTCTTGCCAACGAAACATATGTATACGATATGGAACACGTTTACTGCGTTTGGCAGAATCGCTGCCACAAAGGCGGGAAGGTGGATATTCAACTGGACTTTTTCCAGCCTCGCATGGACGGGGCTTATATCCGCAGCACCGAGCGGTTTTCCGAACAGGCCTATCCTGTGGAAGAAGTGTTGCAGCGACTCCATGAAGCAGGTTTCGGTGAAGTGCGGGTTTTCGATGAACTGTCGTTTGACCCGCCAAAAGAAACCAGCCAACGGCTTGTTTTCGCCGCAAAAAAACTCTAATTTAAGAGGGGATCCCTTTTTATGGATAAAATCTTACGGACCATCACGTCGGATGGCAGCTTGATGGCTGCTGCTATTGACTCCAGTGAAATCGTTTACACCGCCCAGAAGGTTCACGGACTTTCCAAGACAGCCTGTGCCGCTTTGGGACGGCTTTTGACTGGCGCCTCCTTGATGGGGGATATGCTGAAGACCGATGGGGCAACCTTGACTTTGAAAGTCAATGGCGGCGGTCCCTTGGGCACATTGGTTGCAATTTCCGACAGCAAAGGCAATGTCCGGGGCTATGTGGACCATCCGGAAGTAGACCTTCCTTTAAAGCCCAATGGGAAGATTGATGTGGGCGGCGGTGTCGGCGGCCAAGGCCGTCTGGCTGTCATTCGTGATTTGGGGGAGAAAGATCCCTATATTGGCCAGGTAGAGCTGGTTAGCGGCGAAATTGCCGAGGACCTGACAAACTATTACGCCAGCAGTGAGCAAATCCCCACTGTATGCGCTCTGGGGGTCTTGGTGGATAAGGAAAAAGGGGACGCTTTGCTTTCCGGTGGGTTGCTGATCCAGGCCCTTCCCGGGGCGGATAACGCCGCGCTGGACCGTTTAGAGCAAAATATCGCCAAGTTGGATTCTGTTACCACCATGCTGGCAAAAGGGATGGGGCCGGAAGAAATGTGCCATGCCGCCCTGGAAGGCTTCCAGGTGGAGATATTGGATCAATTCCCGGTACACTATGTATGCAACTGCAGCAAGGAACGCTTTGCCAGGGGGCTTCTCACCTTGGGCAGTGAAGAGCTCCTCAAGCTCCATGGGGATGAACGTGGGGACGTGGAAACTGTCTGCCACTATTGCAGCAAGAAGTATGTGTTTAGCAAAGAGGAGATCCAAGAGCTGGCAAAACAGGCAGCCCAAAAGGGTAAAAAATAATTTTAAATTATTTTGGAAAAACGCTTGACAAAACGAACGTAATCGTGTAAGATATTAAACGTCGCTGATGCGGCAAACAAAAATGTGTGAAGGGCTTATGGGGGCATAGCTCAGCTGGTTAGAGCACCTGCCTTACAAGCAGGGGGTCATAGGTTCGAGTCCTATTGTCCCCACCATACACATCGTTTGGGGTATGGTCACACAGCATGGGCCCTGGCCCAAACAAATATGGCCCGGTAGTTCAGCTGGTTAGAACGCTAGCCTGTCACGCTAGAGGTCGACGGTTCGAGCCCGTTCCGGG